>Ga0193960_1001023_pt1 | contig 11359 bp, 10 predicted proteins | sample FB_3_MG_FD_140338 | JGI IMG/M metagenome (GOLD analysis project Ga0193960, IMG submission 140338) | Microbial mat bacterial communities from the Broadkill River, Lewes, Delaware, United States - FB_3_MG | ecosystem: Environmental > Aquatic > Freshwater > River > Microbial mats | place: USA...
AACTTCAAGTTCAATAAAAGGTAGGTTAAAAAATATTTCAAGTGATGAAGACCAAACAGCTCCAATACCTTATACTTCAGCCCAAAATGGAAATTGGAATACTATGAGTACTTGGACACAACCAAATGTTTGGAATGCACCAAATAGTTTAGGTGTTAATGGAATACCAATTGATTGGAATATTGTAAGGCTATCAAATCAAATAACTTCTGGTACGAGAGATATCACCCTTCTTGGATTAATTTCCGATAGTGGAAAATTAACAATGAATGGAGTTACAAATATGACTACTGGGACGGGGACTGGACAAGGGCTTTGGGTAACACATTATTTAAAATTGAATGGTATTATTGATTTAGAAGGAGAATCTCAATTAATTCAAAAAAGATATTCAACAACTCAGGTAAATGAAAGTATTTTAGATTCGGGTAGTTTAGGATTTATAGAACGAGACCAGCAAGGACAAGGAAATTTATTTAATTATGATGATTGGTCTTCACCTGTTGGGTTAATTGGGCAACCACAAACAGCTCTTTATTCGGTGAAAGATGTATTAAAAGATGGAAGAAATTCTTATGGATCTGATATAAATTTTACCGCTTCAAAAGATGGCGATATGTCAACTTTTCCAATTACAGTATCTAGCCGTTGGATTTATTCCTATAAAAATGGATCAGGATTTAAAAGAGCAAATTTGAATAGAATATTTAAAGCAGGTGAAGGAAATACAATGAAAGGTTCATTTAATCCTGATGAAACAACCAAACAAAATTTTGTTTATATAGGAAAACCACATAATGGAGATATTCAATTGCCAATTTCAAATGGTAAGTATTATTTAGTTGGAAACCCGTATCCAAGCGCTTTGGATGCAGATCAGTTTATTATAGATAATGCAATAAATAGTAATATTATTACGGGAGTTTTGGAATTTTATGAAGATTGGAGTACAGATAGAACCCATATTGAAAGTAAAGCTAGTGCAGGTTATGCATATTATACATTGGCAGGTGGAGTTGGAACTAAACTTGCTGAAAATGTCAATAATTCAGGTGAATATGGGTCAAAAACACCAACAAGATATGTTCCGGTAGGTCAAGCTTTTTGGGTAGTAGGAGATGGAGGTGGTATGGTTAAATTTAGTAACAATCAAAGATTTTTTGAGAAAGAGTCAGGAACTAAATCTACCTTTTTTAAAGGTGCTAAATCTAAAAAAATTCCAATTAAGGGAGAGGAAGATACTCGCTTAAAGCTTAGACTTGGATTTGAAACTTCAGATGTTAATAGCAGACAATTATTATTAACTATTGATAAAAGAGCAACAGATAAAATTGATAAAGGTTTTGATGCAGAAGTTTCTGGTTTTCAGGATAATGATCTTTATTGGATAATTGAAGATAAGAAATTAATAATACAAGCTTTAGGAAATTTAACAACAGAAAGTATTATTCCTGTAGGTATAAGTTTAAAAGAAAAAGGCATTATTAAAATTAAAGTAGACACAATTAACAATCCTTATGAAGGAATTGAAGTATTTCTTCGAGACAATATAACTAAGGAAACGTATGATATTTTACATAGCGAATTTGAAACTGAGTTAGAAGTAGGTGAATATAATAATAAGTACTCTGTTGTTTTTAAACCAAAATTTGAACTTTCTGAAATTGATGAAGAATTAGCTAATAATTTAATGACGCACCTTGTAGATAACGAGCTTAGGATTGTTAGATTAAGTGATATTGATATTTTAAAAATTTCCTTATTTAATACTATTGGACAACAAATTAAGGTATGGTCAAATAATTTAGATGAGAAAGAAATTGTATTACCTTTAAATATTGATGTTGGAATGTATTTGGTTATAATTGAAACAGAGAAAGGAAGTTTTTCAAAAAAAGTAATAAAAAAATAGTTAATATAGGAACCCCACAATATTTAATGGATAAGAAGATAACTCGATATTACATTGTTGTTCTTTTTTGTCTAATGAGTTTATTTTTATATTCTCAAGGAGGCATAAAAGAACCGCCACTACCTAAGCCAAATGGTCCTGGAGATGGTGGATATCCCCAATTGCCAATTGATGGCGGGGTATCAATTTTATTGGTTTTAGGTACTGCTTTTGGTATTTATAAATTAAAAAAAAAGGAATAAACAGTTTTTAATTATTCAGTATTAAAAAGAATACCAACTTAATAGGTTAGAGGTTTTATAAGGATTAAGAAATAGTTAGTCTTCCTTATTTTGGAATTTCTATTAAATCCAGTAGTGAAGAGCTAAATTATTTTACACAATTTTTTATTGAGAATTGAGTTTCTTTTCATTTAATAAAAAATTGATTTTATAACTAACCTCAATCATAAATTAAATAATACGTGTTTAAAATTTAATAAAAGAAACTCATTTTTTTAAAGTTATTATTTTTTATAAATTAAAAAATGTAAATTGTTCATTTAAAATTACTTTTATAAAATATTTAATAATGAATAACTTACCTTATAATTTAGTTCGTAAATTTATCGTTTTAATAATATGTTCAAGCTTAATGTTAAGTTGTAATGTTTTTCAGGATCCAATTTCTTTAAATGAAGCCGCTAATAATACTAAGAAAGGATACTTTAAAGTAACTTTAAACAACGGAGACGAATATATTTATGAAAGTATTTTAATAGAAAATGATGCTTATTATGGGATTAATAAAAATAAAGATAAAATAACTGAAACACTTCTTGTTAAAAGTGACATACAATCTATTCAAAAGCAAAATACTAAAGCTTCTAGTTTTTCTAATGTTTTAGGTATAGGTGTTGGAATAGGTTCAATTATTTTAGGAATTTCTGCGCTTTAAAATCTTTATAAACTCTGAATTTTTTGGGCAACTTCTTGTACTTCATCTAAAACACGAAATAAATTTCCACCCCAAAGTAGTTCAATTTGAGTTTCATTATAACCACGTTTTACCAACTCTATTGTAACATTTAAAGTTTCAGAAGCATCGTTCCAACCTTTAATACCGCCACCGCCATCAAAATCGGAACTGATACCAACATGTTCTATTCCAATTTTTTCTACCAAATAATCTATATGATCTACAAAGTCTGAAACATTTACAGGATCCAATGTTTTGGAAGCTTCATCTATTTTTGTTTTTGCTAGTTTTTTGATTTTTAGGTATTCAGAATAATAAGCTTCTTTAGCTTCTTTATCTAATTCTCTATATGCGCTCCAAGGTATTATTTTAAAATTCTGATTTGCAGCAATTTCATTTAAAATTACGTTAGTAGCTTCTTTAAATTTGTTGTTTTTTTCGGTATTAACATAGGCGCTAAAAGCAACAGTTTGAATTACACCACCATTTTGCTTTAACCATTGCAATTGTTCATCGTCTAGGTTTCTACTATGATTGCATAAAGCTCTACAAGATGAATGTGAAGCAATTATTGGAGCTTTAGAAAGTTCTATCATATCTCGCATAGACTCTTTTGAAGGGTGAGAAACATCAATCATCATTCCCCATTTATTCATTTCTGAAATTACTTCTTTTCCTAATTCACTAACCCCGTTATGCAACCAAACATTATCTTCTTCTCCAGTATTTGAATCGCATAATTGACTGTGCCCGTTATGACTCAAAGACATATAGCGTGCCCCTAAATCGTAAAATTCTTTTACACGGTTTATATCAGTTCCAATTGGGTATCCATTTTCAATCCCAATCATAGCAACTTTTTTACCAGTTTTGTTAATGTTTTTAGCTTCTTTAGAAGTAACTGCTAATTCAATTTCATTTGGAGCAATTTCTTTTGTTAATCTATGTATTGCATCAAATTTTGCAATGGCTTCTTTATAAGCATTGGCATAACCTTTTTCGGTTAATTCGCCTTGGCCAGTATAAACAATAAACCAAGAAACATCTAACCCTCCTTCTTTCATTTTAGGTAAATTTACCTGATTGTCAAGTTTTTGGGTATAGTTAACGTTGTTAGTAAAGTTTTTTAAACTAATATCGTTATGTGTATCAACAGTTAAAACCCTTTTATGAATTTCTGTAGCTTTGGCTATTAAATCTGTTTCCATTTTAGGTGTTACATTATTTTCAATATTTTTTTCGGAAATATTTTTACAAGAAATTAATGCAAAAATTAATAAAAATAAGATTTGTGATGTTTTCATGAGTTTTGTAAATTTTATAATTTTTAAATTTACAAAACTTTAGAATATATACTAAACTATTTTTTTGGTAATACTTATTGCATATAATTATACAGAATTGGCATAATTTTTCATAACTTAAAAAACCGTTTAGAAAATGGTAAATTATATTTATATTGCAACCTTAATGTCTTTTAATAAATTAATATTCTAAAAATAACTATGTTAGAACTAGCCGGAATAATTATTTTAGGAATTTTAGCACAATGGGTTGCTTGGAGATTTAAAATCCCTGCAATTTTACCTTTAATTTTAATTGGATTGTTAGTAGGGCCAATTGCTGCCGAGTTTTTATCGGAAGATGGTTCTAATGGATTGAACCAGTTTGGAATGGTAAAAAAGGATTGTTTCCTGGAGACGGATTGTACTATTTTGTTTCTTTAGCAATTAGTATTATTCTGTTTGAAGGAGGTTTAACACTAAAACGAAGTGAAATTAAATCTGTTGGGCCTGTAATAACCAAACTAATTACCTTAGGTTCCGCAATTACATTTTTTGGTGCGGGTATTACTACATATTACGTTTTTAATTTAAGTTGGGAATTATCGTTTTTATTTGCTGCATTAATTATTGTAACTGGACCAACAGTAATAACACCCATACTTAGAAACATTCCATTAAAAAAAAATGTGTCAGCGGTTTTAAAATGGGAAGGGATATTAATTGATCCAATTGGTGCCTTGGTTGCGGTATTGGTTTTTGAATTTATTAGCGTTGGTGGAGGTAGTGGTTTTACTAAAACAGCACTTATTGAATTTGGAAAAATCCTGCTATTTGGAACTACCTTTGGTTTTACATTTGCTCATGCATTAGCTTTTGCCATAAATAAAAATATGATTCCACATTATTTATTAAATGTCGTTTCATTATCAACCGTATTATTGGTTTTTGTAGAATCTGAAATTTTTGCTCATGAATCTGGCTTATTAGCAGTAGTGGTTATGGGAATGGTTTTAGGAAACAACAAATTAGAAAATATTAAAGAATTACTTTATTTTAAAGAATCAATTAGTGTATTACTTATTTCCATATTATTTATTTTATTGGCGGCTAATATTAATATAGAAGATATGATGCTGTTGTATAATTGGAAAACAGCATTATTGTTTGGGATAGTTATTTTTGTTATTAGACCATTGGCAGTGTTTTTAAGTACCACAGGCTCAAAACTAAAAACAAACGAAAAATTATTTATAAGTTGGGTAGGTCCACGTGGTATTGTAGCCGCTGGTATTGCTTCTTTATTTGGAAGTAAGTTGCTAAAAGCTGGAGTAGAAGGAGCAGAATATATAACTCCTTTAGTGTTTATGATAGTGCTTGGAACTGTATTGTTAAACGCTACAACAGCTCGTTTATTTTCAAAATTAGTAGGTGTATTTTTAAAAACTTCTAATGGAATTATTATAGTTGGTGCCTCAAACTTTGCACGATTAATTGCAACATATCTTAAGAAAAACGATAGAAGAGTAGTGCTAATTGATAATAATGTAGACAATATAAATAAAGCAAAAAGTATAGGGTTAGAAGCTATTGAAGGCAATGTTTATTCTGATGAATTGTATGAAGATGTAGAGTTGAACGATGTTGGTTATTTATTGGCATTAACGGGTAGTCCAACTTTAAATGAATATGCATTAGAAAAGTTTACTCCAATTTTTGGGGAAAATGGAGCTTTTAGAATTATTTCTACAGATGAAATGAAAGCAGGAGATTTACAAACAAAAAAACATTTATTTACACATAAAGATGATTTTTTAAACTTAAGTGAGGTAGTTAGAGATTTTCCTTTAGTAAACGAAGTTGCTATTAATTCAAATGAACATTATGATAGTTTGTTAAAAGAAATAAATGAGGAGCAACATGCAATTCCAATGTTTATTAAAGATAAAAATGATGAAATTCATATTATTTCTTCCTTGTCTAAAGGTTTCTTAATTGAAAAGGGAACAACATTAATGTATCTAGGTAAAACTATTATATAATTTATAATATAGTTTGTATTACGATGGATCTATTTACTTCTAATTCGCTCCAAAACATCCTTCCTTTTGAAGGTAAAGTTCTTAATTATGGTATAATCTTAACTAACGATAATTGTCAGTATTATTTTAAGAAATTCTTAAATTCAGATTTTTGGAAACATGACGAATTAATACTTTTTGGTAAACAAATTAGAACCAAAAGAAAAGTAGCTTGGTTCGGAGATGAAAATATAGCGTACTCTTATTCAAATACCAAAAAAATAGGGTTGGCTTGGACTCCTGAAATTTTAAAACTTAAACGGCTTGTGGAATTAAAAACAGGCGAGAATTTTAATTCTTGTTTGTTAAATTTGTATCATAATGGAGACGAAGGAATGTCTTGGCATTCTGATAACGAAAAAGAATTAGGTGTAAATCCAATCATAGCATCTCTTAGTTTCGGTGCAACCAGAAAGTTTTTATTAAAACATAAAGTAACAAAACAAAAAGTAGCTGTGCAGTTACAATCTGGGGATTTATTAGTTATGAAAGGCGAAACACAGCATAAATGGATACATAGTTTGCCAAAAACTAAAAAAGTTAAAACACCGAGAATAAATCTAACATTTAGAAATATTATTAAATGAATAATAACAGCGACAATAAAAAAAATATTAGTTGGGGAATTATTGGTTGTGGAAATGTAACAGAACTAAAAAGTGGACCACCATATTATAAAATTGAAGGTTTTAAATTAACTGCTGTTATGAGACGAGATAAAGAGAAAGCAGCAGATTATGCAAAAAGGCATCACGTAAAAAAATATTATACTAATGCAGACGATTTAATAAATGATCCAGAAATTGACGCAGTTTATATTGCAACCCCACCAGACAGTCATAAATTGTATGGTTTAAAAGTTGCAGCAGCCGGGAAACCTTGTTGTATTGAAAAACCATTAGCACCAAATTATGCCGATAGTACACAAATTTTTAACGCTTTTGAAAGTGCTAAAACCCCTCTATTTGTTGCATATTATCGTCGTAGTTTACCGAGGTTTACTAAAATAAAAGAATGGATTAATGCAGGTTTAATAGGAGAAATAAGACATATTAACTGGCATTTAAGTAAACCAGCAAACGCTCTAGATCTTTCAAAAGAATATAATTGGAGAACAGATGCGAAAATTGCAACAGGGGGTTATTTTGATGATTTGGCGAGTCACGGATTGGATTTATTTACTTTTTTATTAGGCAATATGCAAGAGGTTAAGGGTATCAGTTTAAATCAACAAAATTTGTATACAGCTAAAGATGCAATAACTGCTAGTTGGATACATGAAAATGGTATTACTGGAACTGGAAGTTGGAATTTTGGATGTAATTTAAGAGAAGACAAGGTAGAAATTTATGGATCTAAAGGGAAGGTAGTCTTTTCGGTTTTTGATGAAATTCCAATTCAATTAATTTCAGAAAATGAGGCGAAAATCTTACATGTAAATCATCCAGAAAACGTTCAATTTTGCCACATTCAGAATATGAGAGATTTCTTTTTTGAAGGTAAAAACCATCCTTCAACAGGAAAATCTGGTTTGCATACAAGCTGGATTATGGATAAAATATTAGGACATATTTAATATAAAAGATACATTTTTTACTTCAAATTTAATCCGCATATTTCCAATAATGTGGATTGGTATTTTCCGTCTTTTGGTTCCAATAATCTTGAGTTACTTTGTGTCCGTCTAATGTTTTTAATTTGCGTTGAAATACCCAAACCGTTGGGTTAAAAACCATATCGGTTACGCCAACAGTATATAGTTGAGGTTCTTCTTCAGATTTTCTTTTTTCTTCCTGTATTACAACCTCAAAACCATTGTGTTCTAATAATTTTTTTAGAAAATCTTTACGGTTTTCGGTTATTTTCTTTTCAACAAAAGTTACTCTTGTATCTCCAATACTTCCAAAAGCGTGTTTTCCTTGTAAACCCATAATTTCTTAATTATAAATACCACTTAATTCATAAATGTAATCGTACAGCGGACTGTATAAACCTAAAACCAAAATACCAACAACAGTAATTATTAATCCCATCCGCATATATAGCTTATTTTTAAAGAAAGGAATTGGATCGTCATTTTTTCTAATAAACATAGCTCTAATTACTAACAAATAGTAATACAAGGATATGGTAACATTTACAACAGCTAAGAACACTAGTAAATAATAGCCTTTACTTGCTGCAGCAGTAAATAGGAAAAATTTCCCAAAAAACCCAGCAACTGGTGGTATTCCAGCTAATGAAAATAAAGCCAACATCATAATTAAGCTTAAACCAGGATTGGTTCTATAGAGCCCATTATAATCATCCATATTTTCTTTGCCAGTTTTTAATGAAATAGCTTGTACAACTCCAAATGCAGCTAGGTTTGAGAATATGTAAATCATTACAAAATAAACAATAGTCGCTGTTCCTAATTGCGTTCCAGTGATTAGACCAAGTAAAATAAAACCAGCTTGTGCAATAGATGAAAATGCTAAAAAGCGTTTCATGTTTTGTTGGCGTAAAGCAAATAAATTACCAATAAACATGGTAGCTAATGCTATTACATAAACAACATTTTCCCATACGTGTATTAACGGTTTAAAAATAGTAAACATTAAAATCATTAATATAAAAACAGCTGCTCCTTTAGAAATAACTGATAAATAAGAAGCAACACTAATTGGCGCACCTTCATATACATCGGCGGTCCAAAAATGAAATGGTACCAATGATATTTTAAATGATAATCCTGCAAAAAATAAAATGAATCCTAAAATTGTTAGGTTGGTTGAAGCAATTACTTCAATTATATCATTAAAAAATATTGAACCTGAGGTTGCGTATAATAGAGAAATACCAAATAATGAAACTCCTGAAGCTAATGCTGCAGAAAGAATTAATTTAATACCAGATTCACTAGATATTCTTTTAGTTGTTTCAAAGGCTGCTAAAGCGGCAATTGGTAACGTAGATAATTCTAATCCAATATAAAACATTAAGAAATCACCAGAAGAAATCATAAAATACATTCCTAATAAGGAAGTAAATAATAAGATAAAAAATTCAGTACCTCTATCTTGATTTACAATTTTCTCTTGAATCCAATCGGCAGATTGTAATAATAAAATAAGGACTCCAATATTTAATACATTTTTAAAGAAGTGAATTAAATTATTTGTTTGAAAAGACCCTCCAAAAATACTTGATTCTTCAATTTGAAAAAATCCAACTGCAGTATGGATTCCAAATAAAAAGATAGCCAGATGTACCAGACTACTTTTCTTGGATTTACGTATAAAAATTTCACCAACCAATAACAATAATGTAATTGCTAATAGTAAAATTTCGTGTCTCATTAATAAAAAGTTACTAAAATTCATTTTAGTTATCTGTTTTAATTTTTATAATACTCCTTTAATAAACGGTTGAATACTTTCTAATAGCATATCGCTCAACCAAAGTGGTGCAACACCCATTCCTACTATTGGAATTAACAATAATAAAATTCCTGTAGTTTCATACCAGGTTGCATCTTGTAATTCTAAATATTCTTTGTTTTTAACTTGTCCCATTAACATAATTCCAACCACTCTTAAAATATAAACTGCTGTTACAACAATTGCAGAAACTGATACAATAGTTGCAACTCTGTAAAACATACCTTCGTTCTGAAATGCTCCAACAAAAATGTTCATTTCAGCAACAAACCCGCTAAATCCAGGCAAGCCTAAAGATGCTAAACCTGCAATTACGTAAATAACTGAAATAAAAGGAATTACTTTTAGTAAACCACCTAATTTGGTAATATCTCTAGTGTGTGTTCTTCCGTAAATCATACCAATTAATGCAAAGAATAAGGCAGTCATAAATCCGTGAGAAAGCGATTGCATTAATGCTCCATTCCAAGCAGTTTTATTAAGCATAAGCAATGCAAATAATACCATACCTAAATGGCTCACAGAAGAATAGGCGTTTATATATTTTAAATCCGTTTGTTTTAATGCTCCAAAGGCACCATAAATAACTCCGGTTGCTGCTAAAATTATGAAGAACCAATCCCAATGTAGTGCACCTGCTGGTAATAAAAACATTGCCACTCTAAACACTCCGTAACCACCTAATTTCATTAAAACTCCAGCGTGTAACATAGAAACAGCTGTTGGTGCAGATGCATGACCATCTGGTGACCACGTATGAAAAGGGAATAAAGCTCCTAAAACTGCAAACCCAATAAAAGTTAAAGGGAAAAATAATTTTTGTGCTTCAAAAGGAATATTTACCTGAGCAATTTCTAAAATATTGAATGTTAAAGCGCCACCATCAGCATTTGAATTGAAATAGATTCCTAAAATTCCAACTAATAAAACAGCTGAAGCTCCCATTAGCATTAGGGTTAATTTCATTGCAGAATATTCTTTTGGACCTGAGCCCCAAATACCTATTAATAAATACATTGGAATTACGGCTATTTCATAAAAAACAAACATTGTAAATAAATCAATAGAAATAAAGAATCCGTAAACTCCAGTAGCTAACACCAATAAGGAAATGAAAAATTCTTTTGGTAAATCAGCTGTTTTCCAAGAAATAAAAACACCTGCCAAAACAACAATCGCGGTTAAAAGTAATAACGCTACTGAAATTCCATCAACACCTAGTGCGTAATGTATATTAAAATGTTCAAACCAAACATAATCTTTGGTGAAAACCATTATTTCTTTATTAATTGCTCTTTCTTTAAAATAAGCAAAAACTAAATTTATTGCCATTCCAAGTTGAATTGTACTTCCAACCATAGAAACTATACGTGCCTGTTTTAAACCTTTGGTAAAAACCAAGACTAAAATTGTTAAAACTGGTACAACGACAAAGAGTGATAAAATATCCATATTAATTTGTTAGTTTGTCCATAAATAAATAAAAACCAATGCTAAAACCACTACACCAGCAATAAATCCGAAGGCATAATCTTGTACTTTTCCAGACTGCATTCCTTTAATTTTTTCAGAAATAACCATAGTTTTGTTACCAATTCCTTCCATAGTTCCATCAACATATTTTTTGTCGAAAAAGGCAATTGGCCAGGCTATTCTTTTGTAAATTATTTTTTTAGTTACAAACATGTAAATTTCATCGAAATA
>Ga0193960_1001026_pt1 | contig 11349 bp, 10 predicted proteins | sample FB_3_MG_FD_140338 | JGI IMG/M metagenome (GOLD analysis project Ga0193960, IMG submission 140338) | Microbial mat bacterial communities from the Broadkill River, Lewes, Delaware, United States - FB_3_MG | ecosystem: Environmental > Aquatic > Freshwater > River > Microbial mats | place: USA...
CCATTTGGAGTATCTAATAAACCAAACTCTATAGTGAACCAATATAGTCTTGCTAAAAAGACTCGCTGCTCATGAGTTGCATTTAACCCCATTTTTCCATAAGCCTGAGTATAGTCCGCAAACGATTTATTCGTTAATAAAGGACAATGTCCGAATATCTCATGAAAAATATCAGGCTCTTGTAGGTAATCCAGCTCTTCTTCTGTGCGAATAAAGGTTGCTACAGGAAATTTCTTTTCTGACAAAAGACGAAAGAACTCGCCAAAACCAATTAAAGCTGGAACCGGATAACATTGCCAGCCTGTTTCTGCCATTAGAACATCACTAACTTCATCAAGTTGCGGAACTCTATCTTGAGGTAAGTTTAACTTCGTCAAGCCAAGCATGTATTCATCGCAAGCTTTCCCCTCTATGCAAGATAACTGACGTGTTATTAGTGTCTGCCAAATATTATTTTCTTTTTCTGTCCAATTTATGACTCCCTTTTCATCAGGAGTTTTTGAGACATACTTTGTTGCCTTAGCCATTCTGTAAACCTTTCTTATAGTATTTATGTATGCATTAAAACTGCATTTCAAGGATGCTTTAATCTTATGACATGCCATAAAAGAAAATAAAGCAACGCTAAACGGTCAAAAATACAACAACTCTATAAAGTGTAAAATTAAGGTTACATAAACAATTTCACACAACGTTTAAGTGCTTGAGAACAATGCTTTTATTTTTTAGGGGGAGTAAATAAAAGGTGCGTATAATTACACACCTTAAATTAATGAGTTTATATCAATCATAGCTAAATTAGCTTGACGGTTTAATTAAGCCTTTTAATTGCTCGATAACTTTTTTTCGAACATGGCCTAATTTAGGTTTATCGTCAAAAGGAATGGGTCTGCACAATTGAATTGTTTTCACACCCAACCGAGCTGTTAGCATGCCTGCACCCAATCCTTGAGCAAATTTAGTTGACAACTTACCCATTAATTCTGCGCCAAGTACTTCACTGCCTAAGTCAGCAACCAGTTCACTTGCACCTGCGTAAGCCATATTAACAAAGACTTGCTTAATTAATTTTATTCGACTCCAATAGCCCAATTTCAAGCCATACATCCCTGCAATTTTATTAATCATCCTTAAATTACGAGATAGCATAATAAACATGTCTATCAGTGCTACAGGGCTTAATCCAACTAATACAACAGCTTCAGTAGAGAACTTAGCGACTTCAGTTAAGGCCTTATCATCTACTTTACTCAGCACAATTCGGGAGTAAAGCTGTAATAGTTCTGTTTGATTATGGGAACCAGCCAAAGCATTTTGCCATGCATCTTGTTGCTCTGTATCCAAATCACATGACAAGGCTTGATTAATCTCATGACAATAAGACTCAACATCAGCAGTTGAGGTAGTATTTCCCTTCAATAATTCTACCGCTTGAGCTTTATCAACCTGCCTTCGCTTAAATTGTGACAACCCCACCAGTTCACGATATAACGATGTAGAGCCAGCTATGGTAATACATCCTAAAATCAAGGCATAAAGAGAAGTCACTATGGGAGATTGTTCAAAACCATTCATGAAAAAGCTTACCGACTCCACGCCTATAAGCACCATCAGCGCTGTGATAAAAATACGCCATAACCATGGGATAGAGTTCTTTTCAACGGCTTCAATATCTTGATTTAATAACTCATTGTTAAGTTCATCAGATTCATTTTGTAAAATAGGTTGAGGTAAGTAGTCTGTATTATTAAATAATAATTGCTCAGAATTTTCTGAACCAAAATCAAAATTAGGTGCTTTAGGTTCTTCTAATTCCAGTTCAGTTTCTGAGAATAAAATTTGTTGCTGATGTTTCTCTTGTTCTTTATCCATGGTTATAACATCTTATCTGCTAATAAAAATTGTAATACTTGATCCATACGGACATGTGGCAATGCTTGATTTTTTGCAATACCGTCTATGGGTGAAAAGCTAATAAAGTTAAAGCCTTTTTCTTGCCAATATGCTTTGTCAGGCAAATTACTTGGAACAGCTCCTGGAAAAATAGTAATTCTTTCATCAACTTGAACAGCAGATGATAATTCATCATTTGTTTTAAGTTTCCTCCCTTGAATCACAGGAACCTCTTTTCCTTGATGAACAGTTTTCCCTGATTTCGTCGCCTTTACCGAGGCGATTGCTAATGACTTCATTTCTATCGCTTCATAATTGAGTTGATGCTTACTTTGATAAATTAATTGATTTAATAAGGCCGTTAACGATTGATGTTGTTCAGGAGTAACGTGATCCGCTTTTGTCGCAGCAAAAAGCAGTTTATCAATTTTAGGAGCAAATAAACGCGACAATATGCCTGAGCGACCATAACTATAACTTTCTAAGATCATAGACATTGCCATTTCTAAATCAGCAAAACTATGTTCACCCTTATTTAATGGTGTTAAACAATCCGCTAGTACTATTTGCCTATCAAATCGAGAAAAATGCTTTTGGTAAAACTCTTTAACGACGCGCTCTTTATACTCTATATAGCGAGCTCGCAACATTCCAATAAAGCTGTCATCTTTAGCATTCTGGTAATCGTTACCATCAATATTGTTAAAGTTAACAAAAGGGAAAAACTCTAAGATAGGCGCGCCTGCTAACTCTGCTGGTAAAATAAAACGCCCAGGTTGGATAACTGACAACCCTAATTCATATCTAAATTTATGTAACAGCTGAGTATACTCTGCGGCAAGCTCTGCTATTTCTTCTTCGTTAGCGACAGAAAAAGGGTCTATTTTTGACACTTTTTCAATAAACGCTTTGCTATGATTCAATCTAGGTTCACTACAAAGAAGCTCAAGCATTTTCACTGACCATTGCTCAAAAGTTTGCTTAAGCATTGGCAAGTCTAACAACCACTCCCCTGGGTAATCTGTTATATCGATCGTTAAAGTAGCCATATCAGTCGCGTACTTTAATAATGACTGCTTTGGTTGATAACGAATAGCTAGGCGTAATTCACTGATCCCTTGAGTTGGTTGTGGCCATGTAGGTGTTTCACTTGTTAGTGCTGCTATTGCGCCTTCATAATCAAATCTAGGTACATGATAATGCTTTTGAGGCACTCTTTTAGCTGCGATAAAATTTCCTTGATGAACAGGATCAAAGAAACTCAAATGAGAACTCGCGCCTTCATTAACTAACTGATTCACCAAAGACGTTATAAAGGCGGTTTTACCGCTGCGACTAAGTCCTGTAACAGCAAGGTTTATATGCTGATCTATTGTTCGACTGAACAAATCATTCGCTTTGCCTTTTAATTTATCTAATTGTTGCTTCTTTATTAACGCCATGATTTATTCTTTAATTACTGTCTTTATTACATCGAAGAATAGAATTGATAATAAAGACTTTTATTCTAAAATAATAGCCTTTTGCTTTATTGCTATTACATTGTTTAGTCTGTTAACTTTCTACCAATGATTCCCATAAAAAAAGAGCTATTACCATAGGTTAATAGCTCTTTATTCTTTTTAGCTTTGCTAGTTAAAATCATCTATAACTTATTGATTTCTCTTGAAACAGTAAACTCAGGTGATGTTACATATTTCTCAAGACTTTGTAATTTATGCTCTAAGGTGCGAAATTTACGTCTAATATCATGAAAAGCTTGTTTTGGCGGCTCACCTGATTGCCATATTCTTGCTTTCACTTTAATTGACTCATTTGCTACTTCTTCTTCAGTTTCTATTGTTGGCTTTTGGTGTGCTCTACCCTTAGGGTTAGTTACGCTATTTGGGTTTTTATCTAAAATAAACCAAGCAGCGATATAACCGAATACTAAGAAGGGCATACCAAACAACACGCCTGAAACAACAAGTATTCGAACTAACCAGGTTTCCCAACCAAAGTAGTCAGCAATGCCGGCACATACCCCAGCTATTTTTCCACGACTGGGGTTACGATATAACTCTCCACGTCGCTTACTCATAACTTGCTTCTCCAATTAGGGGTTTCTGCATCTAAAATGGCTTCTAATGTATGAATTCTTTCACTCATTTGATCAGCCATTTCTGATAACTCTGACAATTGTACATACTCTTCTTCACTAAGGCCTTGGCTCACTTGACCCTTACTTCGATAATGCAAAACTAGCCAAATAGGTGCAACTATAACCATAAAAATGATCACGGGTGCCATAATGATATCTTCCACAACATTTCTCCTTAAAACGAAACGGGAAACTTCAATCGATAATTAAAATATACTTTAACAGTAAAAATTAAAACACTGTTTTATACTGATGTTAGTATTATTTCTTTGCACTCATTTTAGCTTTTAACTCAGCTAATTCATCATCAACTTTTTCATCAGACTCTAAATCTGCAATCTCATCAGCGAGTGATTTACTGCCTAGGTCATAAGACTCTACTTGAGCTTCAATATCATCAATTTTTCTTTCGTAGTGGTCAAAACGATTCAACGCATCATTAACACGTTCACTGTTAATATTCTTTTTCACTTTCAAACGTGAACTGGCTGTTTTCTCTCGCATTATAATTGCTTTTTGACGAGCTTTAGCATCAGCGAGTTTTTCTTGTAGCTGAGTAATTTCATCTTGCAGCTTAGCTAAATGATCATCTGTGTGAGCTAACTCATCTACTAGCGACTGAGCATTTTCAGTACACTTTTTCTTTTCGATTAGAGCTGAGCGCGCTAAGTCTTCTCTATCTTTACTTAAAGCTAATTCTGCTTTTTCTTGCCACTGTTCAGCATCCGCTTCAAAGCGAGATACTTGTCTAGCTAAATCTTTCTTATCCGCTAAGGTTTTTGCAGAGCTTGAACGGACTTCAACTAAGGTATCTTCCATTTCTTGAATGATCAAACGCACCATTTTTGCTGGATCTTCAGCTTTATCTAATAAACTGTTAATGTTTGAATTAACTATATCTGTGAATCTTGAAAAAATACCCATAACATCTTCCTCTTTACTAACAAGGTAAACTACATGTTTAACCTAAACTTGTGCTTTGTTAAAAATTATTCCAGCACCTTTACTTACACAGTTTGATATTCACTTTTTGCGCCAACTTTAAAAACAAACTTAACACATTGTTTTTATTGAGTTAATTTTATTTTTACAAAAACGCTTTTATCCTAAGCATTAATGAAATACACTATTTGTTAGTGAAAAAAACCAATTAATAGGTTGAATATGGCTCGATTTAATCAACAAGACAATCTTCTCGGCCAGTCTAATAGTTTTCTTGAAGTTTTAGAACAAATATCTCAAATTGCCCCACTGAGTAAACCAGTTCTCATTATTGGTGAGCGAGGTACGGGTAAAGAGCTTGTTGCCGCACGGTTACATTATTTATCTAAGCGTTGGGAACAGAGTTATTTAAAGCTTAATTGTGCCGCATTAAATGAAAATTTACTTGAAACTGAACTGTTTGGTTATGATAGCGGAGCATTTACAGGGGCAAGTAAACGCCATGAAGGCCGTTTTGAACGCGCAGATAAAGGCACCCTATTCTTAGATGAAATTGCCAATACCTCAGGACTTATTCAAGAAAAGCTGCTTAGGGTTGTGGAATATGGCGAATTTGAACGTGTTGGTGGTTCAAGAACTATCAGTACTGATGTTCGTTTAGTTGCCGCTACCAATGAAGATTTACCTACATTAGCTGCATCTGGGCAATTTAGAGCTGACCTGCTAGATCGATTAGCGTTTGATGTAATTACTCTACCTCCTTTAAGAGAGCGTGTAGAAGATATCATAATGCTTGCTGAGCATTTTGCTATTAACATGGCAAGAGAGCTAGAGTTTGAACTTTTCAGTGGTTTCACTGAAAAAGCAAGACGCAGCATGCTTGATTACCACTGGCCTGGTAATATACGTGAGTTGAAAAATGTTGTAGAGCGTAGTGTATATCGCTGTAATAATCCGCATTTACCCGTTCATGAACTTGTCATCGATCCTTTTGAGTCTCCTTATAGGCCAAGCCAAAGAATTAAAACCCATGATAGAGTCAATGAACTAGCTAGCAATAATCAAATAACAAATGATACTAGCGAAGAAATTAGCTCATCAACTGAAAAAGAAAACGTTACCGCCAATGTAACTAGCTCTCAAGTACCGGTGGCATCCGTTAATGACAAGCTCTTTCCACAATCATTAAAATCATTATCACAACGATATGAAATTGATCTAATTCAAAGTGCATTAGCTCATTGCCAGTATAATCAGAAAAAAACTGCCGATGCATTAGAATTAACCTATCATCAGCTTAGAGGTTATTTAAAAAAGTATAATTTACTTGATGGTAATGTATCTGATGACACTTAATAAAGTCATTACAACAACAGGGATTGAGTTTTTCAAATACTCATCTCTTGTTGTAATTATTTTACTGCTAAGTGCTTGCGGTGATAGCAATAAACTCTCGTTAAGCCAACGCAGCATTATATATTGCTCTGAAGGCTCACCAGAAACATTTAACCCACAACTTGTTACATCTGGTACTACCATCGATGCAACATCTCATCAACTGTATGACCGATTAATCACTTATAAAGGCAAAGAGAATATTTTATCGCCTGCTTTAGCTAAGTCTTGGCATGTCACTAAAGACGGGAAAAAAATCACTTTCTATCTAAGACAAGATGTAGCATTTCATCAAACAGACTATTTTACTCCGAGTAGGAAGCTTACTGCTGACGACGTACTATTTAGCTTTAGTAGAATTATTGATAAAGAGCACCCATACCATCATATTTCAGGTGGTCACTACCCGTTTTTTCAAAGTGTTGAGTTCGGAAACCTTGTTGAAAAGATTGAAAAAATTAACGATTACACTATAAGATTTCAGTTAAAGCATGCTGATAGTACATTTTTAGCTAACTTAGCCACCGATTTTGCTATTATTCTTTCTCAAGAATATGCTGAACAGCTTGCCCTTACAAAGAATGAACACGACATCGATCTTCACCCCATAGGTACCGGACCCTTTAAGCTAAAGGAATATCACATTGGCTCTTTTATCCGTTATTATCGACATGATGATTATTGGCAAGATCAAGCAAAAATAGAGCAATTGGTGTACGACATTTCGCCAAGCAAAACGAGTCGTTTAACAAAACTTCTCGCTAAAGAATGTGATGTAAGTAGCTATCCTATTGCCCATGGCAAAATTAAAGAAAGGCAAGATCTTGAATTAGATTCAGTTACCGCACTAAATATTGGTTATTTCGGTTTTAACACAAAAAAGGCGCCATTTAATAATAAACTGGTAAGGTTAGCTGTCAGTTTGGCAATTAACAAACAAGCTCTTATTGATACGGTTTATCAAGGACAAGCTGAGATGGCTACCTCTATCATTCCAAAATCATCTTGGGCTTACGATGACAGCATCCAGACACAAGAATATAACCCCATACAGGCAAAAGCATTACTAGAAGTTGCAGGACTTGCTCAAGGTTTTACTATGGATATTTGGGCTATGCCCGTTCAGCGTTCGTACAACCCAAATGCTGTCACTATGGCAAAATTAATCCAAGCAGACTTAAAAGAAATTGGCATTACGGTTAATATTATTAGTTATGAATGGACTACTTTTTTAAGAAAACTAGCACAAGGCGAGCACCAATCATTTTTATTGGGCTGGTATGCTGATCACCCTGACCCAGATAACTTTTTCAGCCCTATGCTTAGCTGCTCTGCGACAGATACAGGTAATAACAGAACATTTTGGTGTAATAAAGAGTATGACGCTTTACTGCTACAAGCATTGCAAACGAATAATATTAATAAACGAAAATCTTATTATGCTAGTGCGATGAAGATAATTAACGAAGAACTGCCACTATTACCAATTGCACACTCTAAACGATACCAAGCTAGAGATAACGCAGTGAAAGGTAAAATATTAGCAGACTTTGGCGGAATTAGTTTTTATCAAGTTTACAAAGAAAGCCCCACACAAAATCCTGAAGAATCAGGGAATGATAGCAGTAGAAATAACCTTAATGTAGAGGCTAGACACTAAGATGCTAATATTTACCTTAAGGCGGCTCAATCTGTTTATCTTCACTATGCTGGTGTTAACTCTACTGTCATTTAGTTTAAGCTTTTTGTTTCCTGGCGATCCTGTTATCAATTTATCAGGGCAATTAAACTCAACTGAGCAACAACTTGCAGTTATAAATCAAAGTTATCGAATGCACGATAACATTATTTGGCAGTACTTTGCTTATATACAGCACATTATTCAAGGTGATTTTGGCCTATCCATGTCCAGCCAGTCTCCGGTAATAGATGAAATAATGATATTATTACCTGCGACCATAGAATTAAGCTTAGTCGCTCTTCTTATTGCCATGTTTACTGGTATCCCTTTGGGCTTTATTGCTGCAATTAAGCACAATAAAACCAGTGATAACATTATTTTATCCGTTGCAATGTTCGGCTATTCAATCCCTGTATTTTGGCTAGGTTTATTAGCAATTCTCTTTTTCTCTATTGGGCTCGGTTGGCTACCTTCTGCCGGTAGAATCAGTTTACTGTTTGAAATTGAAATGGTTACAGGTATTCAATTTTTTGACATTTTGATGAGTGACAGTCCAGATAAATGGCAAGCATTTCAAGATGCTACAGCTCATATAATACTGCCAGCTTGTGTTGTTGCACTTGCACCCGCCACTATTTTTGTTCGTTTAGCGAGAGCATCCATGATAGAGGTACTTGAAACAAGTTATATTCGTGCAGTAAAAGCTAAAGGTTTAAGCTTTCAGCAAATTATTTTTCGACACGCTTTACGTAATGCGCTGATAAAGATTATCCGACACGTAGGGCTGCAATTTGCTAACTTAGTTACCATTGCAATGGTTACCGAAGTAATTTTCAGCTGGCCAGGTATTGGACGTTGGCTCATTGAAAGTATTTATCAAAGAGATTACACCGCTATACAAAGTGGCTTATTAGTGCTTTCTTGTTTTATTTTCATTGTGCACATCTTAACCGACTTCATCTATGCTGCGCTAAACCCACTTGCACGAGGAAATAAACATGGCTCGTGAGAAGATTTATCAAGAGGAAGTTTTCCCCTCTCCTTTTATGCAGTTATGGCTAATTTTTCGGAAAACGCCAACAGCAATGATCGGTTTTGTATGTTTTTTATTTCTCATATTTCTTGCCGCATTTGCTCCATTTTTAGCCCCATACTCACCTGTAGAGGGGCACCTAGATATGGTGCTACTACCGCCAGCATGGCATGAAAATGGTAATGTGAGTTTCTTGCTTGGTACTGATGAACTGGGTAGAGATATGTTATCTCGTCTTATGTACGGGGCATCGCTCACTTTTGGCTTAAGCTTTGTTGTTGTTATTATCTCTTTGATTATTGGAGTAATCATCGGTTCACTTTCGGCTTTAACAAAAGGCATTAAATCGAGCTTTTTAAACCACTTCCTAGATGTGATTTTGTCTATTCCGTCTTTATTATTAGCAATTGTTATCGTTGCCATTTTAGGGCCTGGAATAAGCAATACTGTCTGGGCAATTGTCATGGTGTTAATCCCACAATTTATTCATATTACCCGATATGCCGTAAAAGAAGAGTTTAGGAAGGATTATGTACTTGCATCTCGCTTAGATGGCGCTAGTAACTTCCGAGTATTATATTATTCGGTATTTCCAAATATCGTCGAACGTTTGATGAGCCAAGCCACGTTAGCGCAATCAGCTGCAATTCTCGATATTGCCACGCTGGGTTTTCTTGGTATAGGTGCACAAATACCGCTACCAGAATGGGGCGCAATCTTAGCGAATGGTCTAGAGCGTTTCTATATCGCCCCATGGACAGTATATTTACCTGGTTTAAGCATTCTTTTTGCTGTGGTTGCCACTAACCTAGTCGGTGAAGGTATTCGCCATGCCTTAAAACTTCGTAAGGAAAGCTAATGAATTTATTAGATATTCGTAACCTTTCCATTGAGCTAGAAACCACTAACCAAAGTATACTCGCAGTTGATAGAGTGAGTCTTTCTATGAAGGAAGGTGAAGTACGAGGCTTGGTGGGTGAATCTGGCTCAGGCAAGTCATTACTTGCTCAAGCGATTATTGGTGTTTTAGACGATAAATGGCACGTCCATGCTGACCGGTTTCATTGGCGAGGTATCGATTTACTTCGATTAGATATTGAAGAGCGTAAAAGCATTTTATGCCGTGACATAGCCATGATATTTCAAGAGCCTATGGCCAGCTTAGATCCAACTACCACGATTGGTGAACAGTTAGCAGAAGCTATAGATAGTAAACAATTATCAGGCTTTTTCTGGCAAAAACAGCAACAACGCAAAGAAGCCGTAATCCGCTTATTGCACAAGGTAGGGATTAAAAAGCATATCCAGTGTATGAAGAGTTACCCGCACCAATTAACAGAAGCAATATGTCAACGTGTCATGATTGCTATTGCATTAGCAAGTCGCCCTGTACTACTCATTGCTGATGAACCCACGGCTGCCATGGAGAGCACAAACCAAGGGCAGATATTTAGGTTACTTGCCAGCTTAAACCAGCTAAAGAACATGTCTATTTTGTTAATTAGTCATGATTTAGAAAACATCACTCACTGGACCAATACCATCACGGTTATGTACAGTGGTCAATTTGTTGAAGCCGGCACCACAGAGCAAATATTCAATAAACCATTACACCCTTACACAAAGGCATTAGTGGATAGCAGCCCAAAAGCAAACTTACAACTACCTAGCAAATCACGGTTAATGACCTTACCCGGCAGTATTCCAATTTTACAGCACTTACCTATAGGTTGTCGACTTGGTCCTAGATGTCCACGTGCTCAAAGAGCTTGCGTCGAAGCGCCTAAAGTACAAAACTTTCACGGTCATAAAGTCAGTTGTCACTTTTCATTAAAGGATACATATTAATGAGCGAATTACTTGCTGTAGAAGGTATTGCTAAAAGCTTTAAATTAAAAGGCCATTGGTATCATAAGAAAGAATTTTCTGCATTAGCACCACTTTCATTTTCCGTAGAATCGAAAAAGACTTTAGCCATAGTGGGTGAAACAGGCTCTGGAAAATCAACCTTAGCTAAAATACTGGTTGGAGCAGAATCTCCAAGCAGCGGTAAAATATTTCTAAATGGCCAGCAACTTCATAAGCAACAGTTAAAGCAACGTTGTCAGCATATACGGATGATATTTCAAGATTCGGGTACAACACTTAATCCAAGTTTAACCATTCTACAGTTACTCGATGAACCGCTCAAATTGAACACTAATTTAAATGAGAGCCAAAGAAGGCAATTAATACGTCAAACATTGCAAAAGGTAGGTTTGCTAG
>Ga0193960_1001028_pt1 | contig 11315 bp, 8 predicted proteins | sample FB_3_MG_FD_140338 | JGI IMG/M metagenome (GOLD analysis project Ga0193960, IMG submission 140338) | Microbial mat bacterial communities from the Broadkill River, Lewes, Delaware, United States - FB_3_MG | ecosystem: Environmental > Aquatic > Freshwater > River > Microbial mats | place: USA...
GCACAGTAGCTGATTGGCAGGATGGTCATTGGCAACGTTATGAAAATGCTTTAGGGAATTTATCTGATAGTGGAGGAATAGATAAATCAATGCGACTAATTGATGATAATTCTGCGCTATTCACTGTAGTAGAGCAACCAAAGGAGCCAAAGACTAGTTCATCAGGTGGCACAGTAGGTTTCTTTATTGGATTAATAGGTTTTATTGCGTTATATCGACGCAAAGGTTTGCGCTAGAAATAAGCCCATTACTGGCTCACAATTGCTTTTAACTAGCATGGTTCAGTTGTTCGCTGAACCATGCTTATAAACAATTAAACTTTAAAGGTACTTGCAATATCTTGGAGGGTGGTGGCAAGTTGAGCTTGTTCTTTAGCTGTAACGGCAATTTGACTTGCACCTGTAGTAGATTCCATTGATTTTTGCTCAATGGTGACAACATTTTGAGCAACATCTTGAGTAACAACAGCTTGCTCCTCAATGGCTGTTGCAACTTGCTCAGTCATAGCAAAAATATCACTTACAGACGTAGTAATTTCACCTAGCATTTCTTCAACATCTTTTGAACTTTTGACTGCATCTTCAGCTTTTTTCTGGCTACTTTCTATAACGTTATACGCAGAGTTTGCATCTGCTTGTAATGAGTTTATAAAGCTCTCTATTTCTGAGGTTGAATCTTGCGTTCGCTGTGCAAGAGTTCTAACTTCATCGGCAACAACAGCAAACCCACGGCCTTGTTCACCTGCTCTGGCTGCTTCAATGGCAGCATTTAATGCTAATAAATTAGTTTGCTCAGCAACAGATTTAATTACATCAACAACATTAGTAATGTTATTACTACTTTCATGTAGGCTAGTAATTTGTACCGCTAAACCATCAATGTCTTGAGCTAAGGTATCAATTGATTTATAGGATTTTCGCACAATATCTAGGCCATTTTTTGCTTGTTGATCAGCTTCTCTAGCCGAGGTAGCTGTGCTTTGAGTATTATTTGCAACTTCTTGAACGGTGGCTGATAGTTCCTCTACTGCTGTCGCGATTAAAGCGATGCCTTCTTGTTGTTCATGCATAGATTGAGAATTGTGATCACAGGTTTGTGAGGTTTCCTCTGATGCGGAAGCTAAGGTGATACTTGAGCTAGAAATTTCACTGATTGCAGAAGAGAACTTTTGTAAGGTTAAATTTAACGAAGAAGCTATTTCCCCTAATTCACTCTTTCCAAGAAGTTCGCTTTGTACTCTTAGATCATTATCATCTCTGACTTTCGTCATTAAAGAAGTTAAATCGTGTACGCGCTCAGTGAGTTCTTTAATAATGAAATGGCTAATAAATAAAGCCAATAGAACTAAAACACTAGTGCTGATTATGCTTATCACCATAGAATTAAATGCACTAGATTGCTTTGTTCTAGCTAGTCCCAATAATGTTTCACTCAGTTTAGTTTCAACTTTTTTAAGTTGTCCTATGCGACCGGTCGATTGATTAAACCAATACTCACTGTCAATGCCAAAGTTTTCAGACTTATTTGAGGCCACTTCCCTGAGTTTCATGACTTCCCGTACTGCTGGGTGGTTGTTCGATTCTTGAAAAAAAGCAATGTTGGAGTCATTTGCAAAACTACTGAAATTATTAAAAAATGTTTTCTGCTCCGTTACCAGACTGATAAATTTTACCAGCATACCTGAGGCAAATTTATCAGCAGAAAAAGTGCTACTAAGTACAGCTCTTTCTATACCTGCTCTTTCTTTACCTTGAAGAAAATTGTAATAGGCAACGGTTTCTTTTGTGACTAAGGCATCGGTACTGATGTCGGAATTAAGTACAGCAACACTCAGTAATTTCGCATTTAATTGAGTATAAAATTTGATGGCGTCAGGTGTTGAAATGGATTGATTCAAAACTTGTTGGCGAATGCTTGCTAATTGTTGAATACTTTGGCTGACACTTTGGTTTAGTTGTTTTATTTCACTGAGGTGAAATTTATTTTCATTTAAGTACTGTGTTCGTTTACTAATTTTGCTGTCAGTATTTTGTCTTTGGTTGGGCAATTTACTAACAAACTTTGTGCCTTTTGAACTTAAGTAGCCAGCTGTCATTCCTCTTTCTTTTTGAAGTTCATGAACTAATTCGCTGTAAACGACAGAGAGCTCTGTAAGCCGTGTTATCGTCGACATTTCGTTGCTGGTTTTTATACTCGCTAGAATAGATAAAATACTGAACCAGAGAAAGCCTATCATTGGTAAGGCAAGTAATATTAGGATTTTTTTTCTAAATGAAAGATCGGAGAAGTTCATCACTTATCTATGTCCCTTAGCTGAGGTTCTAAACTGTTTTTGGTTTTTTGTCCATTTTAGTATAGACACAAAAAATAAAACTCGTCATTTTATTTTTTTAATTGATTGAATTTACCTCAGTTTATGCTAACTAGCGAAGATGAAATTTGATTATAATTCATGCTTTAGAGGTTGATAGAATTATAGATAGGCATAAAAAAGCCGATAGCGAGGCTATCGGCGAGTTAGCTATGAGGAAAGCTAGAATATTCAATTATTACAACAAGCGTCCACAAAAGGGAACGAAAAGAATTATAGAATAGTTACTCTATCTTGGCAAGCCAAAATGTAATTTTATTTCATTTTTGTGTTGTTTTATTTTGCTTTGCTGAGATGGATTAACTATTTTTGCTGAGAAGAGCCGTTAAACTGTAAGGTTTTTATCAAAATTAAAGCAAAGCTCAAAAAATGTTGTATTTAGATCAATAAACTTTAACCCGTCATTTGGTGATTAAGCACTGATAAGATAAACTATCGGCAATTCTAGCTTTAAGTGATATCAAGATGTCTTCAGTCGAAAAAAACTCTACTCCTAGTCAAGCGCAAAATGATGCTAATTCAGTTGCCGATAACACAACACATTTTGGTTTTCAAACCATTGATAAAGAAGAAAAAATATCAAAGGTAGCAGGTGTTTTTCACTCTGTGGCCAAACAATATGATGTTATGAATGATTTGATGTCGTTTGGTATTCATAGGTTATGGAAACGATTCACCATTGATGCGAGTGGTGTAAGACCTGGTAATAAAGTACTGGACCTTGCCGGTGGTACTGGTGATTTAACGGCTAAATTTTCGCAACTTGTCGGTAAAGAGGGGCAAGTAGTTTTAGCAGATATTAACAGTTCGATGCTGAATGTTGGTCGAGATAAATTACGTGATCGAGGTTTAGTGCAAAACATTGAATATGTACAAGCTAATGCTGAATACCTCCCGTTTGAAGAAAATACATTTGATATCGTCACTATCGCTTTTGGTTTACGTAATGTTACCGATAAAGATAAAGCGCTACGTTCGATTTTTTCAGTGCTTAAGCCGGGTGGCCGTTTACTGGTGTTAGAGTTTTCAAAGCCAGAGCACGAGGTTTTAAACAAAGCCTATGATTTCTACTCATTTAATATTCTACCTAAAATGGGCGAATTAGTGGCGAAAGATGGTGAAAGCTACCAATATTTAGCTGAATCAATTCGCATGCATCCGAACCAAGAAACCCTGAAAGAAATGATGGACAATGCTGGCTTTGAGCAAACAAGTTATAAGAATTTAACTGGTGGTATTGTTGCTTTACATAAAGGGTATAAATTTTAATGTTTTTAAGCACGCGAGCAGTTAAGCTATCTGAGCAACTCATGGTACCTCAGTTTATCTGCTCTGTTGTCGAACTTATCATTAACCGAGCACTTTCTCTTAGTAGTAAGCCTATTACTCTTTCAGTCATGGAGAATAAAACCTTAACGCTTGAATTAGCAGAACTAAATTTTCCCTTAAGCATAACCGTGTCAAATAATGAGTTATTAGTTAATGGGACTAATTCAACAAGTGACTGCACTCTTATCAGCAGCATTGCTACATTACGTCAACTAAAAGCTAAGCAGCAATTAACAGAATTAATTAAACAAGAACAACTTGATATCCAAGGTGATATTAAAGTTGCCCAGCAGTTCGCACGCATTGCAGAAGAACTTAATATTGATTGGTCAACAGAAATAGCCAAACATATTGGTGATGTACCTACACATAAGTTAGAGCAGTTAAGCCAAAAGGCTAAAAATAGCTTATCAAGACTATTTGAATCATTAGAGGCTGATGTTGGTGAGTTTTTAGTGCATGAAAAAAGGCTTGCGGTAACTAATAGTGAGATTAATCGTTTCAACCAAGGAGTTGAACAAGTAAACGAACAGTTAAGCCATGTAGAGTCACGTTTAGCTGCATTAGAAAGTCTTCTAAATAACTGTCAGTAAAAATCATCATAAAACTATAAGGTTGAATATATCAGTGAGCACACGTCGACTATATCAAATAGTTAAAACATTTTTGCAATATGGCTTAGATGAAATGGTGCCAGCAAGATTATTACCTTGGTATGCAAAACTTGCACGATTTAGTCTTTTTTGGCTAAGAAATAAACATAAAGATAAACCGGTAGAGCAGCGTTTTCGTTTAGCCATTGAATCACTGGGGCCTGTCTTTATTAAATTTGGTCAAATGCTGTCAACCAGGCGCGACTTATTACCGCCTGATTTTGCGGATGAGTTAGCTTTATTGCAAGATAGAGTGACGCCGTTTTCAGGAGAAGAAGCTAAACAGCTCATTATTGAGGCAGTAGGTTTAGAAATCTTTGAACAGCACTTTAGTGACTTTGATGTGACGCCATTAGCCTCAGCGTCCATTGCACAAGTCCATACCGCTACCTTAATTGAAGATGATCAACAGCAAGATGTAGTGATTAAGGTGTTAAGACCTGATATTGCTAAAACAATCATGGCAGATATTAAAGTTATGTCATTGTTTGCTGGTGTAGTGGCAAGATGGTTACCTGATGGCAAGCGCTTACGCCCAAAAGAAGTGGTTGCTGAGTATAAGAAAACCATCCTAGATGAATTAGATTTAAATCGTGAAGCAGCCAATGCTATTCAATTAAAGCGGAATTTCTCTCAAGGGCGTGAATACGATAAAGTACTTTATGTCCCTGAAATCCATAGTGAATACAGCCATAAAAATGTACTGGTAATGGAAAGGATCTACGGCATCGGTGTGGGTGAAATAGATAAACTTCATGGTTTAAATGTCAATATGGAGTTATTGGCACAACGTGGCGTAGAAGTCTTTTTTACCCAAGTTTTTCGCGATAGTTTCTTCCACGCAGACATGCACCCAGGAAATGTTTTTGTTGATGCGACGACGCCAGATGATCCTACTTGGATTGCTATTGACTGCGGTATTGTTGGCACGTTAAATAGAGAAGATAAGCGTTACTTAGCTGAAAACTTCGTCGCCTTTTTTAATCGTGATTATCGCAAGGTTGCGCAGTTGCATGTGGATTCAGGTTGGGTGCCAGCTGATACGAGTGTTGATGAATTTGAATTTGCTATTCGAACTGTTTGTGAGCCGATATTTAACAAACCATTGTCGGAAATATCCTTTGGGCAAGTTTTAGTAAACTTATTTAATACCGCTCGTCGTTTTAATATGGAAGTGCAGCCACAGTTAGTACTCTTGCAAAAAACACTGCTTTATATAGAAGGTTTAGGTCGTCAGTTATACCCTCAATTAGATTTATGGCAAACAGCTAAGCCATTTTTAGAGAATTGGGTAAAAGAGCAAATGGGCGTAAAGGCCGTATTCAGTAAAATTAAAGAAAACATCCCCTTTTGGAATGAAAAATTACCTGAGTTACCTGACCTTGTATATGACTACCTTAAAGCAGGAAAAGAGCAACATCATAAACAGGGCGTGATGTTTGAACAATTAATAAGCCAACAAAAAGTACAGCACCAAAAATTACTTTATGGTGTTTTCTCTACGGGCTTATTGGTTGTTTCGGGTATTTTGCTAACACAAGATTATATGGTGTTATCGGCGAGTGCTTTAACGCTATCGGCGGTATTGGCTTTTGGTGCGTTTAAAAAGTAAGTAGAATAATATTAAAAAAGCTGAGATTTATAATGGAAATAATCTTAATTCGGCATGGAAAACCAACTGCAGCTAATAACCCTATTGTTGATGCTTGTGGGTACAAAAATTGGGTTAAGCGATATAACTTTTCTTATGTAGCCGAAAATAGTAGACCTGCAAACCTCAATACTCAATATAAGTCTTTTTATATCGTATCAAGTGATTTAAAACGCGCTATACACTCTGCCAATATATACGTAAACAAAATGCCTGAAGTCATTGATAAATTGTACAGGGAAATGGATATACCTAGTTATATGCTTCCACTGAAATTAAAGGCATGGAATTGGTTGTATCTTTCACGGTTGCTTTGGATGTTAGGTGTTAAAGGTTCTTTTGAGTCTTTCATTGAGGCAAAGCAACGAGCCGATAATGCAGCACTGAAATTAATTGATACAGCTAAATGCCAGGATAAAGTTGTATTATTTGGTCATGGATTCATGAATAGATATATTAGGAAATCATTAATTGAAAAAGGCTGGATGTTAAAATGCAAAAGTAATGCATATTGGGGGATTACTCGCTTAGAAATTGATGAACAATAGTTTGCCTTCAGATCAGAGCTTTTTTACATTTCTTTATAGCAATAAATTCAAAATGCTGTATTTCACATGGATTTATTATTCTTCATATTTACAAGTATAAATAGATAGTCAGATATTTTTACAGTTTTTATTTAATGAGGTATTAAAAATTGATTTTATCCTTAATAAACAGTGCTTAATTGATTGGGTATAAGATGTGCATTTACATAAAAGTCATGTAAAGGTTTAAATAATAACAAAAGGAAAAATATGAAAAAATATTTACTGATTTTAATGTCATGCTTAACAATAAGCGCTGCTAACGCTTCATTAATTGATTTCACCGGTGGAACATCTACATTAACTGGTAGTGGAACATGTGTTACAACCAGCGGTAATGATAGCTGTGGTTCTGGGGTAGATTATTATACAGAAGATGGTTTCATCTTTGATTTTATCGGCGCATCTGGGTATGTTGGAGAGTATTATGGAGTGGACGGAACAGGTGACTATAACGATGTAATTCATTCTCACTGGGCACCAAACCATGGAACAATGACAGCAATGGAAATCACAAAAGTAGGAGGTGGTTTTTTTGATTTAAACTCATTTATCCTCACAAGTAACACAAGCCATGGTGGAGGCGTTGCATCTGGCGGTGAACTTACTTATGTTGAAGCATGGTCAGGAGGCATAATGATAGAGCGTCTTCTATTAACACCTGAATCATGGGGATTTGTTGATGTACATCATGTAGGTAATGCTTACCAAAATGACCCTGAAATATTTTTAAGTGATAACTTTGATGCTGTCGATTTAGTTAGATTTACTTCTGATACTCACATACATGATGCTTATTGCTTTGGTTTGGATGGTTTTTATATTAATGAAGAATCTCCTAATGCTGTGCCAGAGCCAATGGGAATATTATTATTCGGTATTGGGTTAATTGGACTTTTTGCTAATAGAAAAAATAAAAATATTTAATGAACCTAATCAGGTTTAATTAACGATGAAATAAAAACCTCTATAGATTAGAGGTTTTTTTGGGATAGGTTGAATTTAATTAGCTGAATCTTGTTAAGGTTTTTTCGATAAGATCTAAATTATTTTTTAAAAAGTGCACGTAAGTTGGCTACGCCTTGTTTATTTGATTGCTCTTTGTGCGCTTCAGTTTTCTTAACCTGCCCAAGTTCCCAGTTCAAATCGTCTTGGGGTAGCTCATGTAAAAAGCGACTTGCTTCAGTACGCATAACCTCACCAAACTGACGTCTTTCTCGCGCATAAGTAAAGATGAGTTCGCGCTGGGCACGAGTGATACCCACATAAGCTAGGCGTCTTTCTTCTTCAACCCCACCTTCATCAATACTGGTTTGATGAGGTAATAAGCCTTCTTCCATACCAATAAGAAAAACATAAGGGAATTCAAGACCTTTTGATGCGTGAAGGGTCATTAATTGTACCTGATCACTATTGTCCTCTTCTTCATTACGCTCCATCATATCGCGTAAAGTTAAGCGAGTGACAATTTCTGGCAGTGTCATGGGTGGCTCGTCATCACCACCTTCAAGCATTTGTGTTACCCAACTAAATAACTCGGTAATGTTTTTCATGCGCATTTCTGCTGCTTTAGCGCTGGGCGAGGTATCGTATAGATAGTCTTCGTAATTAATTTCACGGATCATAGAGCGCAAAACCGCTGCGGTATCGCCACGTTGAGCATTATCGCTAGTTTCAACTAGCCATGCGGTAAACGCTTGTAGTTTATGTAAGCCGCGACCTGTTAGGTGCTGCTCTAGCCCTAACTCAAAACTTGCGGCAAACATACTGATTTGACGTAAATTGGCATAGTTACCTAGCTTTTCCAGCGTTGCGGGCCCTAATTCACGTTTAGGAACATTGACGATACGTAAAAAGGCATTGTCATCATCTGGGTTAACTAGAACGCGTAGGTAAGCCATAATATCTTTAATTTCAGCTCGGGAGAAAAATGAGGTGCCGCCACTAATTTTATATGGGATACGGTTAGTCATTAAGGCTTTTTCAAGCAAGCGTGATTGATGATTGCCTCGGTATAAAATAGCGTATTCACGATACTGACTTTTATTCATAAAGCGATGACCAATAAGCTCACCAATAACGCGTTCTATTTCATGTTCTTCATTTTTAGCTTGAACAACACGTAGCTCTGGCCCGTATGCGAGTTCACTAAAAAGTGATTTATCATAAACGTGTGGGTTATTAGCAATGAGTATATTGGCGCACTTTAAAATGCGGCCACTTGAGCGATAGTTTTGCTCAAGTTTAATAAGCTTCAATTGCGGGAAGTCTTTACCTAGCAACACTAAGTTTTCAGGTTTAGCGCCACGCCAAGAGTAAATGGATTGATCGTCATCGCCAACTACAGTCAACCTAGCTCGTTCACCAGTAATTAACCTTACCAGCTCGTATTGACTGGCATTAGTGTCTTGGTATTCGTCTACTAAAAGGTATCGAATTTTATTTTGCCAACGTTGTCTTACTTCCGGATAGTTTTTTAGTAATAACGTCGGTATTAGAATTAAATCATCAAAATCTAAGGCATTGTATGCCTTCATATGCTGATGGTAGCGTTGATAAAATTCAGCATACTCATGAGTGTCGGCATCAGTGCTTTGTTTTAACGCTTGCTCAGGTAACCATAAATCGTTCTTCCAATTGGAAATCATGCTCTGTAGCTTACTGAGCAAATCTTTGTCGCCGTCTAATTCATCTATGGTTAATTCTTTTAATAGCGCTAAGGTGTCTTGGTCATCAAACAAGGTAAAGCCAGGCTTATAACCTAAAGTTTTAATTTCTTTGCGAACAATGTCTAAACCTAAAGAGTGAAAGGTTGAAACCGTTAAACCACGCGTTAAATCTCGTCCGAGCATTTTTGACACACGCTCTTTCATTTCTTTCGCGGCTTTATTGGTAAAGGTTACGGCGGCAATATTACGTGCCTTGTAGTCACACTTTTGAATGAGATAAGCTATTTTTTGACAAATAACACCGGTTTTACCACTACCAGCACCGGCAAGTACTAGGCATGGGCCACTTACATATTTAACAGCTTCATTTTGTCCGGGGTTAAGTTTCATTAATTCTCTGGCTTGTTTAGTGCAAATTTTTAACGGCGGGAATTTTACCTGTTTTTAGTCGCCGACAAAACCGTTACAATAAAGCAAATTGAAAATAGCCAAGAGTCGAATATGATAAACGCTAAAAAAATTGAAGAAATCGCTAAACAAGTTACTGATGCCATCCCGCCAAGTTTGAAGAATGTTGCCAATGACATTGAAGATAAAACCAAAACGGTTTTGCAAAGAAAACTGTCTCAGTTAGATGTTGTAACACGTGAAGAGTTTGATGTTCAGACACAAGTGTTAATTAAGACACGCGCTAAATTAGCTGAAATGGAAGCAAAAATAGCTGAGCTTGAAGATAAGATTGGCAAATAATATTACTTTTAGGGATGAACATGACCTCATCAAAAATAACCTGTTTTAAAGCTTATGATATTCGTGGCAAGTTGGGCGAAGAGCTAAATACTGATGTTGCTTATCGAATTGGCCGTGCTTTTGCACAACACACTAAGGCAAAGAAAGTGGTGGTTGGTGGCGATATTCGTTTAACCAGTGAAGAGTTAAAAACGGCTCTAGCTAATGGCTTAATGGCAGGTGGTACTGATGTTATTGATTTGGGCCTAGCAGGTACAGAGCATATTTATTTTGCTACCAGTCACCTTGGCTGTGATGGTGGTATTGTGGTAACCGCAAGCCATAATCCCATTGATTATAATGGCATGAAGTTAGTACGAGAGCATTCCAAACCTATCAGTGGTGATACTGGCTTATTTGATATCCAAGCCTTAGCTGAGGGCAACAAGTTTGATGATGTAAAGCAGCTAGGGCAATTATCCAGCCATGATATAAGTGCTGACTATACCGAGCACTTGTTAAGCTATATTGATGTAAACAACTTGGTGCTAGGTCGTGAAAAACCATTGAAGTTAGTGGTTAATGCCGGTAATGGTGCTGCAGGTCCTGCACTTGATGCTATTGAGCAAGCGTTTCAACAGCTGAAGCTGCCCGTTGAATTTATAAAAATTCACCATGACCCTGACGGTACTTTCCCTAACGGGATTCCCAATCCTTTATTAGTTGAAAATCGTTCGGCAACGAGTGAGGCGGTGCTTGCACATAATGCAGATATGGGCATTGCTTGGGATGGAGATTTTGATCGTTGTTTCTTGTTTGATGAGCAGGGACAATTTATTGAAGGTTACTATATTGTTGGTTTACTCGCGGAAAACTTTTTAGCTAAACATGCGGGTGCTAAAGTTATTCATGATCCGCGCCTCACGTGGAATACTATTGATATTGTTCAGCAATCAGGTGGACAGGCTATACAAAGTAAAACAGGTCATGCTTTTATTAAAGAGCGTATGAGATCTGAAGATGCGGTTTATGGTGGAGAAATGAGTGCCCATCATTATTTTAAAGACTTCTTTTATTGCGATAGCGGCATGATCCCATGGTTGCTTATTGCCGAACTAGTCTGTTTACGCAAACAACCGTTATCTCAGTTAGTAGCCCAACGTATTGCCGCTTACCCATCATCAGGGGAAATTAATAATAAGATCGCCGATCCTAAAAAGGCGATTCAAAAAGTCTTTGATTTTTATGAGCAAGAAGCGCAAGTGATAGATAAAACTGATGGTATTAGTATGGAGTTTGCCACTTGGCGCTTTAACTTGCGTTCGA
>Ga0193960_1001029_pt1 | contig 11314 bp, 12 predicted proteins | sample FB_3_MG_FD_140338 | JGI IMG/M metagenome (GOLD analysis project Ga0193960, IMG submission 140338) | Microbial mat bacterial communities from the Broadkill River, Lewes, Delaware, United States - FB_3_MG | ecosystem: Environmental > Aquatic > Freshwater > River > Microbial mats | place: USA...
AATGTACAGATGTTAGTTCTATTTTTGTTGCACTATTGAGAAACTCAGGTATTCCTGCTCGAGAAGTATTTGGTATAAGAGCAGGGGCTTCAAAAATATCTAAATCTTGTGGAAAATCAGATGAAAATGGTTTTGCAAAAATTACTGGTGGTCAACACTGTAGAGCAGAATTTTATATGAATGGTATAGGTTGGGTTCCAGCAGATCCAGCTGATGTAACTAAAGTTATGAAGCAAGAAAAAAGAGACTTAAAAGATAAAAAAATACAAGATTTGAAAAAATACTTTTTTGGAAATTGGGAGATGAATTGGGTTGCATTTAACTATGCTAGAGATTTTATTTTAGATCCTAAACCTACACAATATCCACTTAATATGCTTGGATATCCTTATGCTGAATTAGGTGAAGATGTAGTAGATTATTATGATGCTTCATCATTTAAATATGGGTATACTTCGCAAGAAAAATTATGAAAAATATAGATTTAATAGTAACAGCTGTTTTAACAGCTGTACTATCTACATCTTGTTGTTTACCTGCTTTTTTATATCTATTTTTTGGTATCTCAGTTGGATCATTGAGTTTTTTACAAGAGTTAGGTTTTTTAAGAATACCATTAGCTATTCTTTCTATCTTTTTATTATTTTTATATTATAGAAAAAGTAAACAATCTATATTTTGTGAAAAAAGAAATAAAACAGATATAAAAAAGTATGTTTTATTTCCGTTACTTATAGTGATTTTATTATCTTATCCAGAATTCTCTGTTTATTTTGTGGAGTAAAATATGAAAAAGTTATTGTCTGTTTTAATAGTTGGATTTATCTGTTCTCTTTATGCTAAAAATGTAGATATAGAGATAAAAAAGATGCATTGTCCCTTATGTACAACGATGATAAAAAAAGCTATTTTAAAAGTAGAAGGTGTAAAAGAGGTAAAAGTAAGACTCAATACAAAAAAAGCTCATGTTAATTTTGATGAGTCCAAAACCAATATAGATAAAATTTTACAAGCAATAAAAACTACATCATATACTGGAATTGTAGTAAAAGATTAAATTATGATCTCACCTAAAGCAGTGTTTCTTACTTTTTCTTTAGCAAAAGTAGCATTTGCCATTTGTCTTGGAGTTTCTTTCAGATATTTTTCTACTACAGCTTCAAGTGTTTTTCTCTCTTTTTGTGAAAAAACAGATTTGTCATATTCCTCTTCCATTTTGATAAAGTTAAGTTCATTAAATTTTTCTTTTTCTAAGATTTCAATATCTAAAAAATCTAATAGTTCAGTTATTATATAGAGTCTTTCATCATCATCTTCTAAATCAAGATTATTTGCAATAATATTAAAAATATTACCCAGTATTTCTGGTTCAGGAGATCTTTTCCCTTTGATAAAAGTTTCTCCAAATATCTTTTCTTCATATGTTTGTAAGTGATTATATTCGATGATAAATAATAATGCACAAAGCTTTTTATCGTTGAGATTTACAACTTTCTTCTCTAGCATAAATAGTATAGCATTGGCTATTTTTGTAATGTCGAAATTCAAATTTTTTCCTTGTTTTGTAATCTTAATTGGTATTATATCGTACTTAATGCTTCTTCATTAAATCTGTATCGTTTATGTTGTACTTTTACTAAAATTTCTTTTGTCGCTAACTCTTTAAATAACTTAATAAGTGTTGGTTTTGAGATATTTATTATATTCATAATATCAGAGTATGATCCTTCGTAGATATTTTCATTGTCTAGATGATTTATAATGTGTTTGATGATTTCTATTTGTTTACTATCTGTAATATGTGAAATAGTTTTGATGATATTTTCATTTTTTTGTATCTCTTTTTTTTGTACGATAGGCAAAAGAACATCATGCAAGGTATCAAGTAACTCTTTAATTTTTATAGGTTTTATAATATAGTTTTCTACTTTTAATTTTATAGCATCTAAAAGGTATTTAGTATCTGTGTGTGCTGTTGTAAGAATAGTTGGAATATGAATGTTTTTTTCATTTTGAATATGTTTTAAGAAATCTATTCCATTTTCATCTTTGAGTAAAATATCTGATATGATGACATCAACTTTATGATTTAAAAGTATCTCCATCGCTTCTTTGGATGTTTTTACAGGATATATCTTATGAACAAAATCCTCAATTATATCTGTAGTATGACGTAATAAATCAACATCATCTTCTAAATATAATATATTAAAGTTATTTAATATATCTAAATTCTTAGTCTGCATCTATTACCTTTGTATTATTGATTGGGATTATTATAGTAAACAAGCTACAAGAATATTTGTTACCATGATCCATTTTATGTATAATATTTTTTTGTTTCACTGAACCATTCATATGTTTTTCAACTATCTGTTTAGACATATAAAGTCCGATTCCAGTACCAGCACTCTTATATTTTGTTGTATAATAAGGTTCAAAAATTTTAGGTGCAATATCTTCAGGAATTCCACCACCATTATCAATAAAATTTATATGAATATTATCTTTATATTCTCTAACAATTACTTTGATAATTCTATCATCTTTAGCCATATTTGTACATAAAGCATCTTTTGAATTACTTATAAGATTTAAAAACACATGGGAGAGTTCGTTATAAAAATTATTGATTTTTATAGCTTTTGAACAAGCAACATTATATTTTATACTTTCTTTTTCTAGGATATATTTTGAAAGTTCAAACGAGTGTTTAATACAGTCTATGATAAAAAAGTCCTCTTTTCTTTTATCTGGAAGAAAAAAGTTTTTAAAATCATCTAAGGTATTTGACATATTATTTGCTAAGAGTAGGGCGTCTTCTGTTTTCTCTTCGATATATTTATCTGTAAGTTTCCCTAATGAGTTTTTTGTTTGAAAACTTTGTACAATCATCGAGATAGAACCTAATGGCTGTCTCCATTGGTGTGCTATATTATTTAGCATCTCACCTAAAGAAGCAAACCTTGCTTGCTGAAACATGATGATATCTTTTTTTCTATTATTTTTAACCACCTGTACAATTCGTCTTTCTAAAGACATATTGAGCTCTTTAAGCTCTTTCGTTTTATCTTGAATATTGAGTTCCAAATCATTATGTAATGCTTTAAAGTTATTAATTAATAAAATCGAAAGAACAATAGAAAATAAAAATACTAAAATAATAGAGATTACAGAGATAATCAATATAATATTAAATACATTTTGAGTATCTCTTTTTTCATTTATGGCAAGAGATAAATCATAATTTATTAAACTCGTAATATAAACATTTATAGCATTTATTTCAAGGTAAAGTTGTGAAAAGTTTTCATCTGTTTGCGAGTGTTTTATGTTTGCTAATATTGTATTAATGAGTATCATTTTTTTGTCAATATTATTCATAATATTTGTTTTAAGTGTTCTATCTTTTTCGTAAGGTATATTTATAGAAAATATTTTTTTTATTATTCCACTGATATAAATAAATGGTTCAGTTTGATCTTTAGTAACTTTTTTATACTCATACCAATTTGAATCAATAAGCTGTTTTGCTAATATAAGTACCTCTTTAGATTCTTTGAGAGAGATACTTTTATTTTGTATATCAATAAGAGTATCTTGTATATTTACTTTATATGCATCTTTTATATCTTCAAGTTTTACAAAGAGGGTAGTTCTTTTTTCAAATAATTTATCAAAATCATATTTGATAGAAAATGTAGAGATAAGAGAAAGAATCATTATTGTAAACATCCCACCAGTAATAACAAAAATTAAAAAATTTGTTTTAATTTCAAAATTTATTTTGTTTAAAAATTTAAAAAGTTTAAAGGTAAAAAGTTTATTTAGATTCATTTTTTATCTCTATAAATTGTTTATTTTCATATTTAAATAGATACGTTTTATTTAAAAAGTTTTTAGCATCTGAATTAATATGAATCCCATTGAGTAATGTTGAGGGGAGATGATGTATGTTTTTTATAAATTTACTTCGTGTGATATCTCCATCTATCTCTTTTAAAGCAGCAACTAAAATTTTGGCACTTATAAATGCTTCTAGTGAAATAAAGCTAGGTTCAAAGTTTTTATTATACTCTTTTGATATTTCGTGATATTCTTTGATTATAGGAATTGAAGTATCTTGATAGTTTGGAACTACTTGCGAAAAAATAATATTTCTACTATCCCCATCTAATTCTTTTGCCATCTCACTTGCGTCACCAAAAGAGATATTGCAAAAGAGTGTATTTTGAAAGTTATTATCTTTTTTTGCACGTTTTATAAAAAGCGTATTTGCTTTATTTGCACCAATCATAATTATAGCTTCTGGACTAGCTTCTTTGATAGAGTTAAAGGCATGACGTATCGATAAGGTATTTCGTTTATAGTTTCCTTCACCCACTAAACTAAGTGAGTGTTTTTTGAGCTCTTTTACTACTGATATATACCCATCTTCTCCATATTCGTCATTTTGGTAAAAAACTGCTATTTTTGAGAATTTTTTTATTTGAAGTAGGTAGTTTATATGTTCTTTGAGTTCATTTCTGTAAGAATTTCTTACATTAATGATATAAGAATTTTGATTGTTTCGTAAAAAAGATGCACCACTAAATGTCCCGATAAAGGGTATCTTTTCATTATAGATAATTGGTAATATATTTTTTACTGTAGGAGTTCCAACAAAACCAAACAATGCAAATAAATTTTTATTTTTTAATAATCTTTCTGTATTTTGAAGAGTAAGTCTTGGTTCATATTTATCATCATATGTAATAAGTTTGATTTTTTTATTTGGTAATATATTATTTTTATTAACATAACTAAAATAAGCATTTGCACCTAGAAATACACTACGACCATATTCTTTGATAATCCCTGATTTAGGAAGTGAGCTTCCTATAATGATCGTATCATTAGTAAATCTTTTCTCTTGAAAAAAGAAAAAAAGAGCTATTGATAAAATTATAAATACTATTGTTAACTTTTTCATACACTATTTTATCTAAATAAGTTATAGATTAAAATAAACTTTACTATTTAAGCTATAAAAAAGATTTATAATAATAAAATTGGTAAAATATTCTTTACCAAAAAGGAAACAAATGCAAGAATTTGTTTATTATAGTCCCGATAAACTAGACTTTCCATTAGATGAGTCTATCTTTGTTACCAGCGATAAAAGTGAGCTAAACACGAATGAGTTTTTAGTTTCAAATACACAAGATATAAAAAGTGAAGTGATTTCTAAAGAGATAAATTTTTATATAAAAAATAGTAAAGATCCTTTTCCTCAAATGATGAAAACTGTTCCTATGCTTTATGATATGGTTGCTACTCAGTATGATAATTCTGAAGAGATGGAATACACAAAAGATATTCAAAATAAAGTTTTAGTAATAGGTACTAAGAATGAAATAGAAAACTTTTTAATGAAAACAGAAGAAAATCAGTTTGATTTATATGATACTACAGAGGATAAAATAGTAGAGATCTCTGGACATATAGGAAACTTAAAAGTCTTAGTAAAATCAGAAAAAAAAGATGTCTTACTTCAAGTTGATCAAATAGTATGGTTTGATGCAAAAGAGGAAGGTTTAAAACAAAGTGGTACTTTTGATCCAAATCTTACATCTATAGAAGAAACAATACAAATGCTTCAAAATAATATCAATGAATATATCTATAAAAAGTATATCTCTTATGATAGTAGTTCTTGTCAATATCATGAAAGAAGAGAGGAAACATGTGCTAAGTGTGTCGAGGTATGTCCAACAACTGCTATTGTAAAAAATAGTGAATCAAAACATTTAGAGTTTTCAGATATAGATTGTGTTGGTTGTGGTGGTTGTGTGAGTGTTTGTCCAACAGCATCTATAGATTATACTTTACTCAATAAAGACTCTATTTATGAAATAAGTTACTTTTATAACGATAGACACCCTTTAATTATACCTTCTAAAATGCAAATAGAAAATCTCACAATTGATTTAAAAGAAAATGTTTTACCTTTAGCTATTCAGGGCGAAAAGTTTTTAGATGAAGCATCTTTTATTACACTTACACAGATGTCAGGTTCTCAAGTGATTTTCTATAGTGATTTTTTATCTAAAGGTACAAAAGACGCTATTGATATTTTAAATGCTATCTATCAAAAAAAATATTCTAAAGATGCTATTTTAGTAGCAAAAAATAAAGAAGAGTTACAGTTTGCATTAGATGAAGTATCTTTTATAGAAAATTCTAAATTCAATACAAACCAAAGAAAGCAAAGAAAAAGAGAAACATTTTCTTTTAGACTACAACATTTAGTTGGGGATGAAGATTTAGGTGTAGTAAAAACAGGAGAACATATACATTATTCTAAAGTAGAGGTAAATGAGTCTAATTGTACTTTATGTCTTTCATGTGTAGGTGCTTGTAATGTAGATGCCTTAGTAGCTGATCCAAAAGATAATACTCTTAGAATAAATCCTAGTTTATGTACCTCATGTGGGTATTGTGAAGTTTCTTGCCCTGAAAAAGAGTGTTTAACTATTAAAAGAGATGAAATAGAACTAAATCCAACTTGGTTTAAAGAGCAAATATTAGCAAAAGATACACTATTTGCTTGTGTTGAATGTGGCGTAGAGTTTGCAGCAACAAAATCAGTTGAAAAAATAGCAAATATGATGGCACCTGTATTTGCAGCTGATCCAGTAAAACTAAGAACGCTTTATTGCTGTGAAAATTGTAAAGCAAAATTAATGATAAAACAAGGATTATTAAATGGATAATAAAAGTATAAATAAATCAAGAGCATTTTTATATAACATTTTAGCTCTTTTATTTGTAGAGGAACATGTAAAAAACGACCAAATTGTATTACTAGAACAACTACAACAATTAGCAGAAAATCCTTTTGATGAAGAAGTAGGAGAAGTAACAAAAAGTATAATCACGCTGATTAAAGCACGTTCAGAAAATGACTTGTATTTAGAGTATGAACGTTTATTTATGATCCCTTTTGGTGATAGCATATCATTAAGTGCTTCTTGGTACCACGAAGAGCGAGAATATGGAGCGATGCTTTTAACAGTAAAAAGTATTTTAGCTAAAACAAAAATTAGAAAAAATGAAAATATATTTAAAGCTCCTGAAGATAATTTTGGATTTATATTTTCACTTTCATCATATTTAATAACTGAACAAAATGATGGAAATATAAAAGAGGATTTACAAATTGAACTTTTTAAAAGGGTGATTGATCCTTATTTTGAAACTTTATACACAAAACTAATCTCTAGTGATACTGAGATATATTCACTTGTTGCTGTGATTTTAGGTGATTTTTTGAGTATGGAAAGAAGTTACTTAGATATCAAATAAAAGTAAGGTTGAAAGTTGCCTTAAGAATTTACTGAGTTTTTAAGGGGGCTTTCAAACCTCACACAAATAAAGGAGTTAAGATGACTGAAGATTTAGAATCAAGACGTGCTTTTTTAAAAAGAGCAGGTATTGCAGCTACAGTACTAGCTGGTTCAGTAGCGACTGTTGCAGCAACTGCTGAAGATGAACATCGTGGACACGTAGATAACACAGGTAACGGAGTCGTTACAGGTTCATCTAACAAAAAAGAGATCTTATATAATAAAACACAGGCTTGGAGCGATTTTTATAACGCTGCAAAATAAATTAAAGGAGAGATAATGAAACTGTTAAAAAGTTTTGGAAGAAGAAGTTTTCTTAAAATGGCTTCTCTTGCAACAGCTGTAACAGCAACATCTAGTGTAGCAAGTACAAATGTATTAAGAAGTGCTACTAAGGAAGAGATTAAAAATCCATTCCCTGGTTCAAAACTCATTAAAACAATTTGTACTCACTGTTCTGTTGGATGTGGTGTTATTGCTGAAGTACATAACGGCGTTTGGGTAAGACAAGAAGTTGCTCAAGACCATCCTATTAGTCATGGAGGGCACTGTTGTAAGGGTGCTGATATGATTGATAAGGTTAGAGGAACAAATAGATTAAAATATCCTATTGAAAAAGCTAATGGAAAATGGAATAGATTAAACTGGGATGATGCTATGAGTAAAGTTAGTGATAAACTAATGGCACTTAGAGAGAAATTCGGTCCAGATGCTGTTCAATTTTTAGGATCAGCAAAAGTAAGTAATGAGCAAGCTTTCTATATTAGAAAATTTGCAGCTATGTTTGGAACAAACAACATAGATCACCAAGCTAGAATTTGACATAGTCCAACAGTTGCCGGTGTGGCAAATACATGGGGTTATGGAGCTATGACAAATCATATAGGTGATATGCAAAACTCGAAAGCGATTATTATTTTTGGAGCAAATCCTGCTTCTAACCATCCTATTGCAATGCAGCATATATTAAAAGCTAAAGAGCAAAATGGAGCTAAAATTATTGTAATTGATCCAAGATTTACAAAAACAGCAGCGAAGTCTGATGTATATTGTAGAATCAGAACAGGTACAGATATCGCATTTATGTACGGTATGATAAGACTTATTAGAGAAAATAACTGGGTTGATAAATCTTTTATTGCTGATAGAGTTTATGGTATGGAAGATATTTTTACAGAGTGTGAAAAATTTACACCAGAGCATGTAGAAGATGTTACAGGTTGTCCAAAAGAGTTATTAATTCAAGCAACTACAGCATTTGCAACAGCAGAGCCAGGGTGTCTTATTTGGAATCAAGGTTGGACACAACATACAATAGGTTCATCAAACACAAGATTAGGTTCAATTTTACAACTTACATTAGGAAACATGGGTAAACCAGGTGGTGGATGTAATATTTTAAGAGGACATGATAATGTTCAAGCATCAACAGATTTAGGTTGTTTAGCTGATACTTTACCAGGTTATTATGGATTAAGTGAAGGTTCATGGAGATATTTCTCTAAGCAGTGGAATGTAGACTATGAATGGATGAAATCACGATTTACATCTAAAGCGATGATGGAAGCTAAAGGTTTCAGTTTAGGACTTTGGATTCATGGTGTTTTAGATAAAGAAAATGCAGCAAATAATGCTGATACTCCTTTAAAAGCTTTAGTATGTATAGGAAATGGTATCTCTACTATTACTCAAACACATAAAGTAAAAGAAGCATTAGATAAATTAGATTTAGTTGTATTTATAGATCCTTATGTAAATGATGCAGCTGTTATTACTACTAGAAGTGATAATATGTTCTTATTACCAGCAGCTTCACAAGTTGAAACAAGTGGTACAGTTGTTAATACTGCTCGTAGTGCACAATGGAGAAGTAAAGTTGTTGAGCCATTATATGAAGCAAGACCAGATCATGAGATATTATTTGACTTTGCAAAAAGAATGGGATTTTATGACCAGTATATTGCTGGTATGGGTAAAGGTAAAAACTTTACATGGCCAGAAGATGCTACTGATGAGATTGCTAGAAGTTTAAAAACTATTGGTTTCCAAGGTAGAACAGCATCTAGAATTAAAAAACATACTGCAAATTGGCACTTATTTGATTCTGTATCTTTAAAAGGTAAAGGTGTAACAACTAAAGAGTATTATGGATTACCATGGCCATGTTGGAATGAAAAACATCCAGGAAGCCCAGTATTATATAATATTAATCTACCAGTATCACAAGGTGGTATGGGATTTAGAAATAGATTTGGAACTGAAAGAAATGGAGCTGATTTACTTTCTGCTAAAGGAAGTGCACCAGTTGGTTCAAGAATTGATGGTGGATATGCAGAGATCACATCAAAAAATATCGAAGAGCTTGCAGGTATTACACTTACAGATGCTGAGAAAAAAGCTGTTGAGGGTAAAAACTGGAAAACTGATGATAGTGGAATTTTAGTAGATAAAGCACTTGCTGCTGGTCTTGCTCCTTATGGAAATGCAAGAGCTAGAACTATAGTGTGGAATTTTATTGATCATATTCCTAAACATAGAGAGCCATTGCACTCATTTAGACCTGATTTAGTGAAAAAATATCCTGCAACTAAGGATCAAAAAAATCACTATAGAACAAATGTACGATACGAATCTGAACAAAATGCACAAAAATGGGTAGAAAACTATCCTATTAACATTGTGTCTGGAAGAATAGTTGAACATATGGGAACAGGAACAGAAACAAGAGCTTCTAAGTATTTAGCAGAGTTATCAGGTGAAATGTATGGTGAAGTACATCCAAATCTTGCAGCAAAACTTGGTATTAAAGATAACGAGATGATGTGGGTTTATGGTACAGGTGAAGGTAAGATAAAAATCAAATGTAAATACTCTTTACGAGTTGATGAAAATTCTGTATTTTTACCACAAAACTTCTCAGGAGTTTGGAGTGGAGAGAGCTTAGAGAGTAGATATCCAAAAGGTACTGCCCCTCATAGTTTTGGTGAGAGTTCGAATCAAGTTACAAGTTACGGTTACGACCAACAAACATCTTGTCCAGAGACTAAATGTTCTCTAGTTAGATTAGAAAGAGCATAGGAGAATAAAATGAGTAAACCAGATTTTGCAAGAATGAAATTCTACTGTGATGAAAATCTTTGTATTGATTGTAATGGTTGTGTAGTAGCTTGTAAAGAAGCACACGAAGTTCCAGTTGGGGTAAATAGAAGAAAAGTAGTTACAGTAAACGAAGGTGTCGTAGGGAAAGAGATCTCTCTTTCTATGGCTTGTATGCATTGTGCTGATGCACCTTGTCAACAAGTTTGTCCAACTGATTGTTTTTATATCAGAGCAGACGGAATAGTTTTACATGATAAAGATGTTTGTATTGGGTGTGGATATTGTTTATACGCGTGTCCATTTGGAGCTCCACAGTTCCCTCAAGACGGTGCATTTGGAACAAAAGGTAAGATGGATAAATGTACTATGTGTGCAGGAGGTCCTGAAGAGACTAATTCTCATGAAGAGTTCCATAAATATGGTCAAAATAGAATCTCAGAAGGAAAAGTTCCTATGTGTGCTTCTATGTGTTCAACGAAAGCTTTACTTGTTGGTGATGCCGATGAAGTTGCTTTAATTAAAACATATAGAGCTGCAACTAAAGGTAAAGGTATAGCTACTGAACCTATGGGATGGTAGGAGATAATTATGGAAACTAATAGCTCTTTTTATAGTAAAAATAAAGCATATATACTAACCCTTGGTGGGTTAGGAGTCGTGGGATTTATCTTTGTTCAATATATGATGATTTTTGACTGGGCGTATCTTTTAGGATTTACACTTGATATGTTAACAGGTGGTGGGGTTGATGGTATTATCACCCCTTCCACTTCAACTTATGAACTTATGGTAAATACAGCTTTTGGACAAAACTATGAAGCAATAGC
>Ga0193960_1001031_pt1 | contig 11305 bp, 5 predicted proteins | sample FB_3_MG_FD_140338 | JGI IMG/M metagenome (GOLD analysis project Ga0193960, IMG submission 140338) | Microbial mat bacterial communities from the Broadkill River, Lewes, Delaware, United States - FB_3_MG | ecosystem: Environmental > Aquatic > Freshwater > River > Microbial mats | place: USA...
CTAACGATGCTAGTTCAGTGTGGAAATTTAAAATTGAATCCGGTGATGCCAGTACAGCCGTTGAACTGGATTTAACCGCAAGCCAAGAAGGTGCTGCTCCAGTGCTAGACCAATGGCAAACCTATACGTTTTCTTTACAGAGTTTATTTGATGCTGGTTTAGATATTAGTTCAATAGATGTCTTAATGATTTTCCCTGCTTGGGGAACGGGTGAAGGCGCAGTGTATCGACTAGATAATGTCGTTATCAAGGCACCTTAATCGCGCGTTAAAAAATAGTTGAGTGGCGAAAGCCGCTCTCATTAAAAATTTTAAGAAAGTAGGGTTAACATGAAACATTTACAATTTTCTAAAAAGCGTTTAGCAGTATATATTTCAGCTATTTTAGCCACAGGTACAAGTAGTGCTCTGTTAGCTGAGGAAGCTACAGAAATTAAAAAAGATGAAGTTGAAGTTATCGAAGTAAAAGGCATCAAGGGTAGTTTAGTACGTTCAATGAATGTTAAACGTGATATGTCAGGCGTAGTTGATGCCATTTCAGCCGAAGAAATGGGTAAATTCCCTGATACCAATTTAGCAGAGTCTTTGCAGCGCATTACTGGCGTTTCTGTGAGTCGCAGTAACGGTGAAGGCAGTCAAATTACGGTACGTGGTTTTGGTCCTGATTTTAACTTAGTGACCTTGAATGGCCGTCAAATGCCGGGTACAGGTAATAGTCGCTCGTATAGTTTTGAAAACTTATCGTCAGATGGCGTTTCAGCGCTGGAAGTTTATAAAACCGCACGTGCAGAAAATCCAACAGGTGGCTTAGGTGCCACGGTAAATATCGTGACGAGCAAGCCTTTAGCTAGTCCAGGCGAAAAAATGTCTTTATCTGCAAAAGCGATACATGACACGTCAAATGAAGAGGGTGATGATGTAACACCTGAATTCTCTGCTGTGTATTCTAATACCTTTGCTGATGATAGCTTTGGTATTGGCTTTTCATTTAATCACCATCGTCGAGACTTTCAACAACAAAGTGCGAGCATTCAGGGTTGGCAAGCGAATGTGGATTTACCTTCAAACCTTGATGATGCAAAAGTGATAGATCCTCGTCCTCTGGATGATGAAGGCAATCGTATAGGCAATCACTTCTTTCCACGTGATATGAACTATGGCATTGGTAACTTCCAGCGTGAAAGAAGCAATGGTCATGTGGTAGTGCAATATGCACCGATAGATGACTTAATTATCTCTGTTGATTATACCGGTACTAAAGCCGTTACTGGGATGAACTCTATTGGCTGGGGTATGTGGAATGATTACGGTGGTAACATCAATGGTTATGAACTTGATGATAATGGCACTGTGGTTTATGCAGATATCAGTGGTAATGATGGTTCTTATTCAGCATCAAGAGCAACCACTGAAGTAGAAGAACAGTCTTTTGGTTTAAACATTGATTGGCAAGTTAGCGATACGCTATTTTTAACCCTTGATTATCATGATTCAAGCAGTGAAACCGATAATGGTGCCGATAAAGGCTTAGGTAGTCATGGCACATTAGTTCTAGGTTCTGATCAGTTAAATACTAAAATCTATGATTATCGTACTGGTGAAATACCTCACGGCGAAATATTGTGGAAAAATGGTACTAACGAGTTAGCGCCAAGTGAAATTGATTCACATTTTAGCCAGTTTATTCATTCTCCGGGTAAATCAACAGTAGAACAGTTACAAGTTGATGGTGTCTGGGAAAATGATTTGGTAGATATCGGCTTGGTTGATGTGAAATTTGGTGTCGCTAGAACAGAACAAGAAATGGGCGGTTCAAATGCATGGAGTGGCTTAATTGGGGGCTTCTTATTTAATCCTTCATGGCCAGAAATTTTTCCAGATGGTATGTTCACGCGTAATGGTACAGGTGATTTTTTAGATGCATTTGATGGTGGCGGTGACCAGCTAAATCCGCATTATTATTATACGTTCGACTTTGATGAGGCGGTTGCTCGTTCTGAAGCATTCTTAACCAATGAAGTACTCGGTGGTAATGATTATTTTGCCACAACGGCATACCACGATATGGGGACTTTTTCTCAAGGCTCCGTTAAAGAAGATACTACGAGTGTTTATATTGATACCTCATGGGAATTTGATATTGCAGACTTTCCTGTACAAATCAATGCGGGGTTACGTTATGAGCAAACCGACGTAACTAGCCAAGTACTTCAACCTGTACCAACGAGTGTCTGGTGGAAAGGTGGTAGTGAATGGCATACACAATATCTACCTGGCGAAAACAACTTTTTAACCATGGAAGGTGAGCATGATGTCTTCCTACCTATGCTTGATTTACGTGTTGATTTAACTGATGACGTTGTTGGCCGTGTTTCTTGGGGTAAGACTATTTCTCGTGCGCCTTTAGGTTCTTTAGCGGGCGGCAGAAGCTTATCAGGCAGTCCTAAAATTGGTTCGCGAAATGGTGGTGAAGGGAATACTAACCTTCAACCGTTTGAGTCAACCAACTTTGATTTAAGCCTTGAGTATTATTACGGCGAAGGGAGTTATGCTGCGGTTGGTTTCTTTAATAAAGATGTTGAAAACTTTATTGGTAGCCAAATCACTTCTAGCACCATAGACGGTTTTAGAGATATTTACCAAGGCCCTCGTTGGCAGCAAGCGGTGTCTGATATCGAAGCACGTGGTGATCAAGCAACTAATGATGCCATATTTGCTCAAATACAAGCGAATGGCTCTGCACTTAACGATGAAGGGTATTTAGAGCCAACAGCAGAAGATCCATTAATGGTGTGGGATATTACTCGTCCATTTAATGCGCCTGATACTAAAACAGTGAATGGATTTGAAGTGGCATTACAGCACTTAATAGGCGATAGCGGCTTTGGTGTTGGGGTGAATGCAACATTTGTTGATGGTGATGTTGAGTTTGATGTTGATAGCTTAAGTCAGCAAACACCGCTAACGGGTTTAAGTGACTCCGCTAACTTCCAAGCGTTTTATGAAAAGCACGGTCTATCAGTGAAAGTGACTTATGCATGGCGTGATGAATACCTTATTGGGGTTGGTCAAAGCCAAGGCTCATCAGATAACCCGCCGCAATTTGCTAAAGAGTTTGGTCAGTGGGATATGAGCGTTAATTATGACGTCACCGAGCGATTCACGGTCTTTTTCGAAGGGATTAACCTTAATAACGAGACAGAACAAGGCTTTGGTCGATATGAAGAGCAGTTCTTATTCGCACGAGAGTATGGTCCTCGCTACGCATTAGGTGTTCGTTACAGTTTTAACTAGCCTGTATAGCAGAGAGGATATCTTTCCTCTCTGCTCTCAATTTTTGCATCACTTTATCAATAATTAATTTGGAAATTCTTTAAGTGCGGTTAAAAATATTTAAAATGTAACCGCTTACATTTTTGTGTGAAATGATGGTATATTCAAAATATAAACCGTCAAGATGAAAAGAAATTGCAAAATAAACGGGCAACTTTTTATCTGTACACCCAGAAAATAGAAGAATAGGAGTATTTATGGCAGCAAGTTCTGCAGGGCTTTCACAAGAGCCATTACAACATAATGAAAGTGGAAGTTTTACTTTTGCATTAACGTCATTAACGTCACTATTTTTTATGTGGGGGTTTATTACCTGCTTAAATGATATTTTAATTCCTTATTTGAAAGGTGCATTCGATCTTTCATATACCCAAGCCATGTTAGTGCAGTTTTGCTTTTTTGGTGCTTACTTTATTGTTTCGCTACCAGCAGGCGCATTAGTAGGAAAAATAGGCTTTAAAAAAGGCATAGTTACTGGCTTAACAATTGCCAGTGCTGGTTGCTTATTGTTTTATCCTGCAGCGGCAATTGCAAATTATGCAGTGTTTTTATTTGCGCTATTTGTCTTAGCGTCAGGCATTACAGTACTTCAAGTTTCAGCTAACCCTTATGTCAGTGCATTAGGTCCAAGCAGAACGGCTTCATCTCGTTTAACGATGACACAAGCCTTTAATGCTTTAGGTACCACTGTTGCGCCATTTTTTGGTGCTTGGCTTATTTTTAGTGGCTCTGAACAAACCGAAGTTGCTGGTGCGACAGCGGTGCAATTGCCTTATCTAATGCTTGCAGCGGCGCTTTTCATTTTAGCGATTGTTTTCACTTTTTTGAAATTACCTGATTTAGGTAAAACCGAACAAGCTGAACTGTCTCCTGCAAAAGCGTGGAAGTATAGTCATTTGAAACTCGGCGCTTTTGCGATATTTCTTTATGTCGGTGCTGAAGTTGCTATTGGTAGCTTTCTTATTAACTTTTTACATGAACCCACTATTGCGGGTATGAATGAATCCCAAGCGTCTCGCTTTATTGCCTATTACTGGGGGGGGGCTATGGTAGGCCGCTTTATTGGTGCGGTGGTCATGCAAAAGATTGCTGCAGGTAAAGTACTTGCCTTTAACGCGATGATGTCAATAACGCTAATTATTATTGCTATAACCACTGAAGGAAGTGTTGCAATGTGGTCTATTTTAGCGGTGGGCTTATTTAATTCGATTATGTTTCCAACCATTTTTAGTCTAGCTATTAATGACTTGAAAGAGGCAACCAGTAATGGAGCTGGTGTATTGTGCTTAGCTATTGTTGGCGGGGCAGTTGTGCCTTTATTTCAAGGCATGTTGGCAGACACGATTGGTGTGCAATTAGCCTTTATTCTGCCTGCTTTTTGTTATGCCTATATTGCTTATTATGGCCTGAGTGGCTCTAAAATTATTACAGATAAATCATAAGGTAAATCTCGTGAATATTTCAAAAAAACTAGTGGTTGTGGCAATGTCAATGACAGGGCTATTTGCCTGTACACACGATACTTCTGCGGATAAAACGCTGAAAAACACTCAGCAAAGTAATACTGATATTTGGCCAGTTATCGTTTCTAAAGTGCCTACAGATGACGCGATAGAAGCTAAAGTACAACAGCTTTTAGCTAGGATGACATTAGCGCAGAAAGTCGCTCAAATGATACAGCCTGAAATTCGTGATATTACTGTTGAAGATATGCGTAAATATGGCTTTGGTTCATACCTAAATGGCGGTGGCTCATTTCCTAATGGCAATAAACATTCAGCACCACAGGACTGGATTGATTTAGCTGAAGCTATGTATCAAGCCTCAATTGATGATTCTCTTGATGGCAGTACTATTCCAACCATGTGGGGAACCGATGCCGTACATGGTCACAATAATGTTATTGGCGCGACTTTATTTCCACATAATATCGGATTAGGGGCGGCAAATAACCCTGAGCTAATTGAGCAAATAGCGAAAGCGACAGCTACAGAAGTGATGGCAACGGGTATTGATTGGGTATTTGCTCCGACGGTTGCAACAGTACGAGATGACCGTTGGGGTAGAACATATGAAGGGTATTCAGAAGATCCTGAAATAGTTAAGTCATATGCCGCATCGATTGTTCATGGCTTGCAAGGTCAGGCAGGGAAAGATTTTTTAGGTAATGATCGTGTTATTAGTACCGTGAAGCATTTTATCGGTGATGGCGGCACAGTAGCCGGAGATGATCAAGGAAATAATATTGTTTCAGAGCAAGTACTGTTTGACATTCATGCTCAAGGCTATGTTGGCGGGTTAACTGCAGGGGCACAGTCTGTGATGGCATCTTTTAATAGCTGGCATGGCAAAAAAATACATGGCAGTAAGTACTTACTTAACGATGTTCTTAAAGACAGAATGGGCTTTGACGGCTTCGTAGTGGGCGATTGGAATGGGCATGGCCAAATTGTTGGTTGTAGCAATGAAAGCTGCCCACAAGCGGTAAATGCTGGGTTAGACATTTTTATGGTGCCAACTGACGCATGGAAACCATTACTTGAAAATACCATTGCGCAAGTTCAAGCAGGCGATATTGCCATGTCGCGCATTGACGATGCGGTATCTCGTATTTTACGCGTAAAGTTTAGGGCAGGGTTGTTTGATAAACCAAGCCCGGCAAAACGACAGTTCTCAGGAAAAACAGAGCTTATTGGTCATGATGCCCACCGTAAAATTGCCCAACAAGCTGTACGAGAGTCGTTAGTTTTATTGAAGAACAATGACAATATTCTACCATTATCGCCTAAGATGAATATTCTTGTTGCTGGCGATGCCGCCGATAATATTGGCAAGCAGTCAGGAGGCTGGACGATTACTTGGCAAGGTACTAATAATGAAAATAGTGATTTCCCGGGTGGTACATCAATTTATGATGGCTTTGCAACGCAAGTTAAATCAGCAGGTGGGCATATTGAACTAAGCCAAGATGGCTCATACATTAACAAGCCTGATGTTGCTGTGGTTGTTTTTGGCGAAGAGCCTTATGCGGAAGGACATGGCGATAGAGCAAATCTTGTTTATCAACGAGGTAATAAAACAGATTTAGCCTTACTTAAGCAATTTAAATCACAAGGGATACCTGTAGTTTCTGTCTTTATTAGTGGTCGACCTATGTGGGTCAATGCAGAGCTAAATGCCAGTGATGCTTTTGTTGCAGCATGGTTGCCAGGATCTGAGGGTAAAGCGGTTGCCGATGTGTTAATAAAAGGCAGTAATGAAGAAATTCATCATGATTTTAAAGGGAAGTTATCCTTTTCATGGCCTAAATCGCCTGAGCAAATCGTTAATCGCAATGATGAAGTGTATGAACCATTGTTACCTTATGGCTTTGGATTAACATACGGTGAAGCATCGTTGTTATCTTCAGAATTACCAGAAACCTATCAACTCACAGAGGATTTATCCGTAGGGACACAAGTCTTTACTGGCAAAGTGCAAAAGCCATGGGTAATGAACTTGTTTTCAGGTAATAAGCAAATCGCTATTAATTCAAGTACACAAACCTTAGCGGGTATTAAGTATCGTACGATAGATAAAGTAATACAGGAAGACGCCTTTAAAATAGCATTAGATGGACAACATAATGCAGGTATTCAATTTATGAGTGCTAATGGCTTTCGTGAAGACTTATCTGCTGAGCAAGAAAAGAAAGCAGCTTTAGTGGTTGAGTTAAAACGGGAAGAACCCATTAAATCGCCAGTTTATATTTCAATGAATTGTGAAAGTGAAGGTGATGCTCAAGGCAGTTGTCGAGCTGATGTAGATATAACCCAAGCCCTCAATAAAACAGCGCAAAGTCAATGGGCTAATATTGCAGTAGATCTAAATTGCTTTGCTCAACAAGGTGTTGCATTTGATAAAGTTGTTGTGCCTTTTGAATTAAAAAGTGAAGGGGCGCTGAGCCTATCCATAAGCCAAATTCATTTTCAAAGTGAAGCAGATGCACCTGCTCATATTCAATGTAATTAATAAAGCTTATTAAATTAACGCTTTGATTATATGTTAGTGCGGATATTGACCCAGCCATATCCGCATTTATTTTTAAACATCGATTGTTTTAGTACTCCTCTCTTTTGCGAATTTAGCAAAGCCCCTCCTTTCTGGTTTACGAATAGCAAAATTTAATATAACTTGATCTAGTCGCTATGAAATTACCATGTTGTTTTTCATAGTTTTGCTATGCTTAGTATAACTTTTCGTTATTTTATCTTTTATGAATAAATATTTGTTTTTACTACTGATAACGTGCTCAGGTTGGGTGCAGGCTGCATCGAAAATACCTATCAATGTTTATGTTTATCATATGCAGCCCCCTCTAGTTATTAATTTAGAGGATGAGACTGGCTTATATTTTGAGTTTGCCAGGTATTTAAATAAGCAAACAGAACGTTATCATTTTGAGGTTGTTTTTTTACCACGAAAACGGCTTGATAGGATGTTAGCGGAAAATCGTCTAAGTGGTGTGGTCTTAGGGGTAAACCCTACTTGGTTTAAAGATAAAGCCCTAACAAAGTACTTATGGACTGGTGCATTTATGCATGATAGGGATGAAATTATTTCTCTAAGCTCTAACCCCTTTCAATATAATAAACCTGCCTCTCTTAAAGGTATGGTGATAGGTGGTGTGAGAGGGTTTTATTATTACGGGATCAATGAATTAGTTAGTGCAGGTAAAGCGGATCGTGTCGATACAGTTAAAGAGCTCGATCTTTTCTCTATGTTGCTAAAAGAGCGCGTTGATGTTGCCATCATTGGACGATCGGCCTATGGTTATATGATGAAAGAAAAAAAATGGCATGATGTATTTTATCTATCCACTAAGCCTCATGATTCTTTTGAACGACGCATTTTAGTAACAAAAGATCGAAGCGCTTTACACCGACAATTATCTGAAATAGTTGAAAAGTTACCTAATGACAAGCTTTGGCAGCAATCATTACTAAAATATCAGTAAAATAGTTAAACTTTTAGGAACAGTAAGGACAACATAATATTTTACTTAGCTGTGAATGCCACTTCAGGCGCTAATACAGTTAGGTTTAACAAGGAGATATCTAAGCAAGTAAGGCATTCTTCTATAGAGCGGTATAAATTTATGTTGTTAAAAAATAAGATATTGCCTAATGAACAAGACTACTTAAATATAGTGAGTAGTTTTGCTATTGACCTACTCTCGATGAATACCATCGATGAGATTATTTGGCATGCGGCTAAAAATGTTGTTGCTAAATTAGGTTTTGAAGATGTCGTTATTTATCTCTACAACGATAGAAAAAAGAAGCTGATCCAAGCAGCCACTTATGGCAATAAAAACCCCTGTGAAGAAGATATTTTATCACCTCTGGAAATAACTCTTGGTCAAGGTATAGTTGGTCAAGTCGCTTTATCACAACAAGCGAGAATTATTGCCGATACTCGTCTAGAAACCTCCTATATTGTTGATGATGAAGTGAGGCTTTCTGAATTAACCGTGCCTATGGTAGTCGATGGTAAACTGATAGGTGTAATAGATTCAGAGCATCCTCAAGCAAACTTCTACGATGAAGAACAATTAAAAGTTGTTATGGCGATTGCCTCAATGATGGCCACGCAAATCAGTCATTTTGATATGGTAATACAGTTAGAACAAGTGATTGATAAGTTAGAATACAGTAGCAAAATTCAAGATAGTTTATTTGAAATTGCTGAACTTATTTTCACCACTGATAATATTCAAACCTTCTATAAAGAATTACATAAAGCTATTAGTCGTTTAACCTTTGCCAATAACTTTTATATTGCTTTGCTGGCTGAAGATGAGAAATCATTTCTTATTCCATACTGCGTCGATGAGAAAGACGGTCTTATAGAAAATGAGCAGCACTCCTTAGAAGGGGGAATACCGAGTATCTCTGGGTATGTTTTACAAAATAACTTACCTTTACTTATCAACAAAGAACAAATCGAAGAAAGAGTAGCTAATGATGAAATATGCATCATTGGCAGCATACCTGAAGCTTGGCTAGGCGTTCCGTTTGGTGATGAGTCTTTAAGGGGCATTGTTGTGGTGCAAAGTTATGCCAGCGGCTATCTATTTACTGAAAAAGATGAACAATTACTTTCTTTTGTTGCTAAACATATTCATAACGCCATTGAGCGTATGCAAACAAAATCTGATCTACAGTTTCTCGCCTTACACGATCCTCTTACGCAATTACCTAACCGCTTGCTATTTAGTGATCGGGTTGAGCAAGCTATTGTACGTACAAAACGTAATAATGAAGGATTGATTGCCGTATTGTTTTTAGATTTAGACCGATTTAAACAAGTTAATGACACATACGGGCATTACATAGGAGATCAGCTACTGAAAACAATTGCAACACGTGTTCAAGGTTGTATCCGGGCTTCTGATACGCTTTGTCGTTTGGGTGGAGATGAATTTGCGGTGTTGCTAGAGAATATTCGCAGTAAAAGAGATGTCGAAAAAATTACAAATTATATTATTGAGGCGGTGCAACAAAAAGTCAGTTTTGATAAGGGCAATATTAATACCTCTACGAGTGTTGGTGTGACTTTTTATGAGCATGGCGAAATCTCTACCAAAGATTTGCTGATTCAAGCTGATGAAGCAATGTATAGAGCTAAGTTAAACGGTCGTAATCAGGCGTTTTATTATGAAGCCAGTGATGACGAAAGTTATTCTGCAAGCTATCGTTTAGAGCGAGACTTTTTATCGGCAATTGCCCAAGAAGATCTTTATTTAGTTTTTCAACCGATAATAGACCTTAAATTAGGTAAAATATGTAGCGCAGAAGCGCTAATTCGCTGGCACCACCATGAGCATGGATTATTGGCACCAGATTTATTTTTACCCGAATTGCATCGTAGTGGTTATTTACCCGATCTTGATATTTATGTTTTTGAGAAAGCGATGGCATTCATTACGGCGCATGAAGCACAACTTGGTGATGACTTCTGCTTGAATATTAATATTTCAGGCCAGGGCTTTTCAGAGCCTAAACTGATGGAAAAAATTCAACATTATTATCAATGTTCAACTAAATTGTTGTCGCATTTATGTATTGAAATAACTGAGCAAACGATAGTTGATAATGTTGAAGCAACCCAAAAAACCATAGAGCAGTTGCATACTATGGGAGTCAAAGTCGCCCTTGATGATTTTGGTACGGGATATTCCTCATTGAGTTATATAAATCACTTCACTTTTAATATATTAAAAATAGATCGCAGTTTTATTAATAACTTAGTCAAAGGCCCTAACAATACGATTATTTTAGAAACAATTATTCAGTTGTCGAAATCTTTAGGCATTAAAACTGTGGCTGAAGGTATAGAAACGCAATCGCAATTTAACTCGTTAAAACAATTAAACTGCGATAAAGGACAAGGTTATTATATGGTTAAGCCAGTAACATCAAAAGAATTAGCGCAATTGCTTCTTGAAAATAAGCAATTCAACTGATTAGTTTGGCGGTAATAACATAACGTAAACTGCCGCCTGATACTAAGGGATTAAATGGGTAGCAAGTGATCAGTACTAAGCTAGGATCTTGTTCAATAATTTGTAGCGCTTGTTCTTCACTGTCAATAATTTCCATATGTTCAACTTGGTAAAGTTGATTTTTACCTTCTTTATTGGCGAGTGAAATAATATCTTTCATTTGTAAATCCTGTAAAAAACTAAAATGAGAATCTTTATGGCCCGCAATAACAAAGGGTTTATTAAGCGTAAGGCGACTGTATTGGTGCATTGCGCCAGCTGAAAAGGCTAATGTTGTTGGGTCTACTCCTTGCAAAATAATCAGTTCTTTATTGAGCCGAGCAATAACCATCTTTGCCACTGGATGGGTATCAGCCCAAGGCCAAGGTGTTATTTGCTTTGTGTTTCCTTGGCTTTGATGCCAGCTGTAGTTAATCAACTGCTGAGA
>Ga0193960_1001034_pt1 | contig 11301 bp, 12 predicted proteins | sample FB_3_MG_FD_140338 | JGI IMG/M metagenome (GOLD analysis project Ga0193960, IMG submission 140338) | Microbial mat bacterial communities from the Broadkill River, Lewes, Delaware, United States - FB_3_MG | ecosystem: Environmental > Aquatic > Freshwater > River > Microbial mats | place: USA...
CGTTAGTTTCAGTTTTAAGTCAAACGGTGAAATAAAAGAATTAGAACAGGAAGATAGAACAACAACTAAAAAATTACCTCTTTTCTATATTTCTGCTGTTTTACCAGAATCAACAAGGCAACCAATAATACAAGACAGTATCAGAGTTTCGCATCTTTGGAAGCAAGTATTTTATGGTGAGAAAATAGAAATTCCCAAACCTCAAGCACCTGAAATAAAAACAGACAATAAAACTATTTTCAAATATCCTGACCAAACGCTTATTGTTCCCGATGCAAAGAAATGTTATCGACATGATATTTTTATTAATGAAGATTTTGATTTTGATTTCAATTATTCGGATCCTTCAAAAATTATCGTTTTTCCTAAAGGTGCTGATAGCGGAGGAAACAGGCTTATTGATGTAACAATCAAAGGAGCAAATAAGAAAATCAAGCTTTCAAAATTAGAATTACCTGTAAACATACCAGCGGGTAGCTTTGGAACTCATTGTAATTTCATGGTAATAGCTCATGTAGTTGGTGATATCGGCGGTAAAAAAATGGACTATGGAGCGGATACGGGCGAATACCCTTGCATGATTTCACCTGACAATTCCAGCACCAATGTAGATAGAATTGCCCTATTTGCCTTGAGTGTTCGTAAGCCTCTACAAGGGCAACAATGGAAAGTAGAAACAGTACAGCTCTATAAGTGGTGGAAACAAATCATTTTACCGTATTCACCAGCTGAATTGCCCACCCATGAACATGATTATACTCAACCTGACAATACAAGCATTGTATTTAATTTGAATAAGAAATTAGTCGCTTATGATGCTTTACAAACAAATCACCATAGTTTCAGAGTGTTTGAGGATTTTGATTTCAAGGTGATTGTAAACAATCAAAATAGTATCAGCTTTAGACCTACAGGAGGAAATAGAATAATAAAAGCTTCTAAGTTTGGTAAAGATTTGCACTTGCATTTAAATAAAATCACTTGGCAAATTCAAGCCTCTAATCGAGGAAAATGGTCATATCGTGTATTGGTTGGTAAACTGACCGAAACCAATATAACAACCTTACAAGATTTAGGTTCTTATAGCTCTGAACTACCACCAGAAATTTCCAAAGAGAATTACGCCGCACCTTTGGCAATGGTTCGTATATTTTTACCTGAAGAAGGTACAGATATAGACGAATACAAAATCGAAGTTTACCAACTTCATAAAAAGTATCTCGGCACTTTCGATGAACTAATGAGAAACTACAAAGAACGAAATCCTTAATTAAACAAAAAAAGAGAGCTTTAGGGCTCTCTTTTAATTTTTAGTATGTAGTATTTCTCAGTTTTATAAAGTGACCTTTATAAAAACTCTTCGTAAAACTCCGTTTTTCTCAATATTATGCAATGAGATATTTAAAGATTTTTTTGCCATATGAAAAACTCTACAGTGAATTTTTTTAATATGACCTAAATATAATTCACCTGTAAAAACTTTTACAGCGTAATTATCATATGGATTATCTGATTCAAGTTCATAACGTAAAGAACTATCACTCTTTAAACATTTAGAATCTATCTGCATCTTAGATAGTCCAGTTATTTCTGTTACAAATGATAAACCTTGTACAGGATTAAAATCAGCCAAAAATTCATAATTATCTGTAGGCAATAATCCTTGAGTATAAGCTAACATGTAATATTTATCATCGATATATTTTCGGTCAATCATCCAAAAATCAAGAAAATTTCCAATATCGTTTCTTTCCGTTTTAATAATTCTCTGCCCAAAAATATCAATCACATTCTCTACATACTCTTTTTCCAAGTTTGGAAAACCTTCATATGCTGTGAAACCCTGTTTTTTAGCTTCAGCAACTTCTTCCTGATTATAATGAAAGCGGATTCCTTCCGTAGCATTACGCTTAATAATACCTACAGAAAACCTACGACTCCCTTTCCCTTTCCTCCAGATAAGATGTATGTTTCCAATTGCTTTCATTCTACTAATATAAATAATTTTTCAAGGCGCAAAGTTATTAAATTATACATTAGTTCTTTCCTTTGTTCACTTAATTTAAATTCCTTTAACTTTTCAGGTAAATTAGAATCAATATCTAAAATGATATTCCTTATAGCTTCTTGATTATATTTTTCTTTTACTTGACCAATTATTCTTCTAACAGTTTCCTCATTTTCCCTCATTACAAGTTTTACTAGGTCAAAATGATTAATTTTTTTAGTCTTGTTTATCCAACGTATTTCTGAGCAACCTTTTTTGATATATGCCTCTAGCATCTGTCGGTTTTTTAACATTTCTTCTACTTTACTATCTATCTTCTCACGAGCCAAACAACATCCACTATCATAAATTGGAGCAAAAGTATTTGGAGCAATTTCATTTTGAAGCACTAATGTACTATGCCTTACAAACCTTGTTTTTTCATGTTGCTCAATGGCTGTCTTTGTTATAGCACGCTTCATTCTACTTAAAATTCGATCAAGCCATCCATCATAACCCGAACTTATATCTCGTTCGTAAATAGCAATCGCTTCTTTAAAATAAGATATTGTACCCCAATTCTCTTGATGTCTGTCCGAATTTCCAATAATTGAATCATAAATTATAATTTCAATAATATGAATGATATACTCATCTAAATTAAAATGAGATAATGTCGCACAAATAAATTGAAAAGTGTATTTATCTTGATCTAATTCAGGATCATACTGAGGGTCAAATCCTCTTAAATATGTTATACCTTCAGTAAGTTTATTTTCTTCATATTCAACCATTGATTCTGAAATACAACCAATTTGTTGCCTATTATTTTTGTTATAAGCAATATTGTAATCCAGCATGGTAAAACCAAGTAATTGTCCTACTTTAGAAGATACAATTTCAGACCAAAATTCTGTTGGGTATTTAATATTATCGTGCTTATCAATCTTAGAAGCTTTAAAAAAATATTGCTTTTCTGTTTTAGGATGAATTGCAATTTCTTTACTTCTAGTTCCTCCAGTGCTGACATATCTATTTATATCCCACTCACTAATATCAGTAAAACTTGCGCTAAATTCTTGCATTTATAGACTAATCAGTTTACTTTTTTTTGATAGTAAAAAAAGCATCTTTTTATTTAGGATTATACACAAAGCAAACTCTTTGTATTTCTATAATATCATCTTTGAAAATTTTAAACTTTGGATAATTGGGACTAACACACCAAAGAATATTTTCATTTTCAACATCATATTCTATCCTTTTTATCATCCTATCTTCTTTTGTGATAATCATGTAAATACGTTCTGTATTTAAACTTTCCCAATTATCAATTTGGCGAACACCAATAATTGCCCCGTTGGATACTTCAGGTTCCATGGATGCACCTGCTACAGGAAATATGTTTTCTGCAATATCAGCTCCAGGCAATCCGTTAATGTATCCGTCTGGTTTTTTTTGTCCGACTATATCGGCTACACTATGTCCTGCCGATACTTGCAAATTCCAAAAAGGCACAGAATCCAGCGATGGTTCTTCATTCACCAAATCATTTATATTTTTTTCCCCCGTAATAAGCATTTCACCCTTACCTGTAAGTAGCCAAGATGAATTAAAATCAGGATAATTATCAATGATAATTCTCAATTTATCTACACCTAAACTGCTTCCACTATCTAAAAACCCGACAGAAAAGCCAGTTTTCTTATAAAATTTATTCTTACTAATCTTCTTGACTTTAAGATATTGTACAATCTTCTCTTTATCTGTCATGATATTTATCTGCATTGATTTGTTTAATCATGATAAAAATCTATATATTTGTCATGATAACATCTGTAATAACGAAAATAGTAAAATATCATGAAAGAGGAAATTATTGTTAAAAAAAGCAACTGGCGTGATACGCTAAATGAATTTAAATTAGACGATATACATGTATTTAATGTAACTGTAAAAGATACGAATAGCATTAAATCAGCTGCCTCAAGACTTAAGAAAAAAACAGATAAAGTATTCGTTACGAGAATATTAAACAACAGCATAGAAGTAAAAAGAATTAAATAATAAAATCCTCTCAATATAATAATGTCACAGGCAGTTGAAACAATATTAAGTGTAATTGATGGTATGAACCTAACCGATCAGGATAGGTTAATGCTCATCGATAAACTTAGTAGTACTGCAAAAAATAAGCCTGTTAAAAAGCCAATGACCGAAAAAGAGCTTTATGCAAGAGAATTTGAAAGATGGGTTGTTGAGCAAAAGATATTATTTCCACCAAAAAGATATTAAAACCGTGAATAAAATTAACCCCAATATCCTAGCTATACTAGTATCTCAAATAATTTGCGCTGGGATCTTATCTACAGGAATCCCAGAGGAAGAAACGATTATTCAAGTACTTGGTATATCTGTTTACTTATTGCTTTTAGCTATTTCTGCAATAGCATTGTTTTTCATCATTTTCGAAAAAAAGAAAACCCTATGAAAATATTTAGAATCGCATTCTTAATACTTGCCCTATGTGCTTTTATTGGCATATGTACGGGTGCTTATCATCAAATGGTAAGCTTAGTTATTTGCCTTATAGCTCAGGCATGTTGTATAACTCCAAAGACACAGCAATTGCATCTAATTCAGAAAGAATAACGCAAAAAAATTAAGATATAGTTGCCGCACTTTTAAACGTGCGGATTTTTTTTGATTTGTCCCAATTAAAAAATAAAAACGCAGCTACATAAGGTACGCATGCCGCATTATTTTCTCTTAAAAAACCTCACTCTCTCACCGTTGATCGATTACGTTAATATACTTCTATCTGACTTTGATTTTAAAGTCTGGAAATCTGATTCACGATTGCAATTTCAGTTTAAAATTGCAGATGAATTAGACAAGTATGGTAATGTAATTCAAACAAGTAGTGAAATAGCTCAATACAAAGGATTAGATTTTATTCACACATTATCTGGTCAATGCCTTATAAAAGGTTCAATACATAGATTTTTTAATGCGGGTGGAAACAACGGGAACCGTTTTACTTTCTCTCATTTCATTAAAGCCATTGAAGAATTAGAAGAGTTCGGGGTTAAACCAGATAAAGCCATACTTAAAAGCTTCGAATTTGGTTTGAATTTATCCATCAAAGAAAAACACCTCACCGCCAAAAGCTTTTACAATTCAATTATTTACCGCTCTGGTGAGGTTGAAAAATGCATGAGTGATGATGGTAACAACCTTATAGGAAAACAATTTGTTACCGAGGATACCACGGTTAAGAGCTACGATAAAAAACAGCAAGCTACATTGCAATGCACTCATGAATTGGTACGCTATGAATTAAGATTTAGACGAATGAGGTTAATCAAACGTCTTGGCATTACTACTCTTCAAGATTTAACCGATAAAAATAAACTGATAGAACTGTTTGAAAAGAAGTTATTAAAATCTGTTTCAGAAAGCATTTATTTAGATTGGAAAGCTCTACCGAACACTAACAAACTCCCTGATTATCAGAAAAAGAAATTTTTAAATTGGCGAAATCCTAAATGGTGGAAAGAAAAAAGCATGACCGCCAAAATCAGAAATAAAAATAAAATCAGCTTCGAAAAACTTATTGGAAAACATGCTAAATACGACATTAAAGAGATTCTTAAACAAAAGATTATCAGCGAATTTAACAATGTAATTGAGTCTTCAGACTTCCAACAAAATAACAACACGCAGAAAAAGGGAGGGATATATGCCGCTTGTATTGTTAGCGGCAACCGTGTCGAGGAAACGAACACGGTTAAAAAGAAATATTGTAAGATATGCGGTAAGGACATTTCCCACCTGAAAAAGGATGCCAAGTACTGCAATGATAATCGAAAATGCAGAGATAAGGCTTATAACATGAAAGTCTCTGAACAAAGAAGAGCGAAGCGAACCCAGAAACAAAAAGAAATCCTAAAACTCATAAAAGAGCTTGGAAATGATTTGAAGCTCACCAAAACCACAAATCCAGACATAAGGAAAAAAGCTGGCATACCTAGTAAAAAGACATCAATAATTGTATCAGTCAATGGTAGGGAAAAGCTTTACAATGGAGCTGCCGCCCGTTTCTTCCTTAAAGAGTTTGAAAAGAAAAAGAAGCACAAACCACAGAAAAACCCAGAGGATGAAACAAAAGATACTTGAAACAATCCATAGAATGACAAATGAAAAGATTAAAGCCAGAAAAGCCCCTTTTCATATCATGTACATGGATTTAAGAAGAAAGTTCAATGACGAAAGCAAACTGCTTGAAGGAATTAGAGAATTGATAAAAGAAAAGAAAGTTAAAGCAGGTCACACTCTAAACGATAGATATTTAAAACCAATACAACCAATGAAGAAATCCGAAACAAATTTAAATCATGAGATTTGGTATAGTTGCGATTGCTGCAACTTCCAGTACGACTTAAGAGAATCATGTTCTTGTCCTATTTGTAGAACCCACAAATCCGAAAGTTATGGTATTTGAAACAATGAGTCGAAAAGAACTTGCCATAAAAATGGATATATCAAGAACAACACTTTACCGTCGAATGTTAGAATTGGATCCAGAGTATCAAAAGGCAATAGCTGGTAAAATTTTACTAGCTGAAGATGTAGAATATATTTACTATCAAATACAGAAAACAAAAAGATAGGGTTCAATTTAGGGTATACCCGAAACGGGACCCGAAAGACAAACAAATCCGAATTCTTATTTCAATCTAAAAATTCGGTTTTGAACCCATTCCAAATTTGAACCCAAGAAAGATAAAAATAGTGGTACAATTTAAGTACACTTTTGCCGAACCATGTATGAAGTGGTTCGATAATTGTAAAAATCAATGTAAAATGTACCGCAATTAAGAAACCACTTAAAACGTACTACTAAATGAGAGTTTACGGATATTTACGAGCATCAACAAAAGATCAAGACGCAAACAGAGCAAAAAGCACATTAATTGATTTTGCGCAAAATTTGAAAATTAAAATTTCTGCTTGGTTTATCGAAAATGAATCAGGTGCAAAATTAGACCGTCCTGAATTATTTAGAATTTTAGAACTGGCAGAATCGGGCGATGCAATTTTAATCGAACAAGTAGATAGGATAACCAGATTATCTGAAAATGATTGGAAAAAATTAAAACAGATCATTGTAAGTAATAACATCAAGATCATATCCATGGATTTACCAACTAGCTTCAAAATGGCAAAATCTACAGATGAATTTCAAGAAAGAATCTTAGAGGCAGTAAATGCAATGATGTTGGACGTACTAGCAGCAACCGCAAGAAAAGATTATACAGACAGGCGAAGGCGACAAGCTGAAGGAATAAGAAAAGCTAAAAGTCAAAAAAAATACAAGGGTCGTCCAGAAAATATTGAATTACAAGAAAAAATAGAAAGCATGCTTAATGATGGGAAAAGCTACAATTATATAAATAGCATGCTTGGATGTTCTCGTGGAACAATATCAAAAGTGAATAAAAGATTAAAAGAAAGCAAAAACCAGCAAGAGAATTAGAAAAGTATAATTTAGAAGTAAAAAATAAATTGATACAAAATCAGCAAATTGTTTTATTTTTGCTAAAAATATAGCAAATCGTATTTTAATAAAATTAATATAATGGCAAGTTTTGGACATTTCATAAAGATAGAGCGAGAAAAAAGAGAATGGACTCAAACAGAATTTGGGGCTAAAATGGGATTAAATACGAGTGCAGTTTGTCGAATTGAAAATGGTAGTCAAAAATTTAGCAAAACCAAACTAAAAAGACTTTCCGAATTATTTGATAAGGAACAACAAAGTGTTACAGATTTATTTTTTGCTGACAAGTTTGCCAGAGAAGCTTTTAAATATAAATGTTCAAAATCAATTTTTGCTGTTGCTGAGGAGACTGCAAACTACTTAAGAAATACGAATGCAAAACAGGCAAAATTTAATTTCGACAATGAATAAAAAATATAAAGTAATAGACCTTTTTTGTGGTTGTGGTGGATTATCACAAGGATTTATTGATGCTGGCTTTGATGTTGTATTGGGCATTGACAGTTGGCAAGACGCAATAGAAACATATAACTATAATCACAAAAATTCGAAAGGAATTGTTGCAGATTTATTGGATATAAAACCAAATCAAATATCACAGCAAGAAAATATTAAAGATATCGACGTTATAATTGGAGGTCCTCCTTGTCAAGGTTTTTCAATTGCTGGGAAAAGAATTGTAGAGGATGAAAGAAACCAATTATATAAAAGTTTCCTAAATTTCGTTGAATATTACAAACCCAAAGTATTTTTAATGGAAAATGTTCCTAATATTTTATCCATTGGAAAAGGTGCAATAAAAAAACAAATAATAGATGATTTCGAACGATTAGGTTATAAAGTTTCCTACGAGATTCTTTTAGCTTCAGATTTTGGAGTTCCTCAGAATCGAAAAAGAGCTTTTTTTGTTGGTTTAAAAGATGATAGTGAATTTAATTTCCCATTACCAACTACTTCTAATAAAAAAGTAACATCAAAAGAAGCTATTTCTGATTTACCTGAATATAGCCTTAACGATGGTACTCCATATTTAAATGGAGTTGAAAGTCAATATCAAGAACAAATACGTAATGGAAATAAAGTTGTTTTTAATCATCAAATTACAGAACATAAAGAAAAGACAATAGAAATAATTTCAATGGTACCTGATGGTGGAAATTATAAAAGTTTACCACCAGAACTACATTCAACTAGGAAAGTAAATATTGCTTGGACAAGATTAAACAGTAATAAACCAAGTTTTACTATTGACACAGGTCATAATCATCATTTCCATTACAAATATAATAGAGTACCAACCGCTAGAGAAAGTGCAAGGCTTCAATCTTTTCATGATGATTTTATTTTCCAAAAAGGAAAGACTAGTCAATTGAAACAAATTGGAAACGCTGTACCACCATTATTAGCCAAAGAAATTGCAACTTCATTAAAAAGATATTTGTAAATGTTCAATCCAGAGAAACAATATAGGTGCACAATAATCAGAGGTAAGGCACAAAAAGATCTTGACAATCTTTTACCAAGCTATTCAAATTTTATTAATGAAACTTGCCCTACAAGTAAAGACATTTTTAAAACTAGTTTTAATGATTACCTCTCAAAAATTTTCTACGATTTGACATTCGATGAACTATCTGAAAATCATCAAAAAACAGTTAGAAATCATATTACAGAGATCGCAGGTAAATTATTTGGGCTCTATTATATAAAAGATGATTTAGTAGTTGAATCTGAATCGTGTGCAAAACTAGTAGGAGATAATGATCAACCAGCTTTTTTTAAAAACCTTTGCTTAAATTTTCAATTTCCAAATGGTACTCAAAAAATTCAAACTGTTCAGGAAAGAATTAATAATAAAATTGCATTTAAACCATTTCACTTTATATTAGCATCGTTAAAACTTGCTAAAGTTGAAAACATTACATTAACGAAAGATGAGATAGCATATTATATACTAAATGCTAAAGAGGTTCTTCGAGGAATTATTACTCCTAAGCAAGTCGTAAAACTGATATTAGAAAGAAGGAAAAATGGAATTCAAAAGAAACTTGAATCTAACTCATTTAATACTCAGCATATTAGAGAACAATTAAATCTTTTAGAACTCTCTAATTTAATTAGAGTTAAAAATAATGACATTCATTTAAATTCTCTAGAACATATTTCAATTGAATTATTTATCAATTCAGTTAATAAACCTCTTTCCTTTAATATTTATGACTATAAATTAGAAATAAAAGAAGAAAGAGACAAAATGTACAAAGATTGGGCTGAATACTTTGGTAAAGTTAAAGTTTCAAATTATAAACTTTTAGCAACAAGTGTTGAAGCATTGCAAGAAGAAGAAAAAGAACCTGCAAAGGAAAAAAAGAAAGGTATTAACCAAACAATACTTGGCGATGAAGGTGAGGAATATGTTTTCAATATAGAAAAAGAAAGGGTGAGTTTATATAATCCTCGTCTTACAAATAAAGTTATAATGTTGGGTAAGCAAAGAGGAATAGGTTATGATATTTCTTCTGTTGAAGCTAATGAAAATAATGAAGATCCAGAATTTGCAAGGTTTATAGAAGTCAAATCAACTAAACGCACAACAGTACCAGAATTAGAAGATAAGACTTGGATTGACACCATAAATTTAACGAGGAAAGAATGGGTTGCTGCAAAACAGTACCGATCCGCGTATAATATTTATAGAGTTTATTTCACACCCAAAGAAACAATTATCAGAAAAATAAATAACCCTTTTGAAAAAAATGAAAATGGAGTTATTAATGTTCTTCCAACAATGTATAGAATGGATTTCTTTTCAAAATCAATTGACAAACAATACTAAATTATGGAAAAATTAAAAGTAGCATCATTTTTTAGTGGCTGTGGTGGATCTGATTTAGGGGCTATTGGGGGATTTAATTACTTAGGAAATAAATATAAAGAGCAACCTTTTGAAATTGTCTATGCTGTGGATAATGATAAATATGCAGTCGAAACATATAATGCCAATTTTAAACATTCATCAATTTTAGCTGACATAAAAAATGTAAATAAAGAATCAATTACTGATTTTGATATTCTTATTGGTGGTTTCCCTTGTCAATCATTTAGTACTGTAAACCCAACCAAAAACACTAACGATGAAAGAGCCAACCTATATAAGGAATTAGTTCAAATTGTACATTTAAAAAAACCAAAATACATAGTGCTTGAAAATGTAAAAGGATTAACTACTTTACAAAAAGGTGCTATCCTAAAGAAAGTAAAGCATGATTTTACAGAAGCTGGATATAAGTTAAAACATAAACTTTTACTAGCGTCAAACTTTGGAATTCCGCAAAAAAGAGAAAGAGTTTTTATAATTGGAATAAGAAACGATATAAATACAGAATATCACTACCCTAAAGAAACACACAATGAATTGAATTGGACACCATTGGGGGCTGTAATCGATTCTCTTATTCCTCCTGATGATAAATTTTATTTTTCCGAAAGGGCAGTACTAGGCATGAAAAATGCAAAAAACAATATGAAACGAGGTTTATATCAAGATTTAAATAAACCTTGCTTGACAATTACATCACACCTTGCTAAGACAAGTTTAAATTCTAGAGATCCTGTATTATTAGTAAATCCCCAAAAAGAATTGTACCGAAGGTTTACTCCAAGAGAGGCTGCAAGAATTCAATCATTTCCAGATGAATTTATTTTTCCTGTTAGTGACACTCAAGCTTATAGACAAATTGGTAATGCAATA
>Ga0193960_1001037_pt1 | contig 11288 bp, 12 predicted proteins | sample FB_3_MG_FD_140338 | JGI IMG/M metagenome (GOLD analysis project Ga0193960, IMG submission 140338) | Microbial mat bacterial communities from the Broadkill River, Lewes, Delaware, United States - FB_3_MG | ecosystem: Environmental > Aquatic > Freshwater > River > Microbial mats | place: USA...
TAATCGTTTTATTGCGTTCTCCTTGTGGATGACTTAAATTAATAGCAGCAATTAACTTATCTATATCCTCTTTTTCTAACGTATCAGGTAGTTTTCTCGTAATATTTGGGCTTTCAATTAAATCGGTTGGATTATCTTTTCGATAGTCTTCAAAAACTAAATAATCAAAAAAACTACGAAGTCCAGAAATTAACCGAGCTTGACTACGAGCATTGATACTTTTACTAGTTTCATAAATGAATTGTTGGATAGTTTCTGTAGTTATATGAATTGGTGAAGGAGTGTTTTCTAGATTTTCAACAAATAAAAAAAGTTTATTTATATCTCTTTTATAGCTATCTATCGAGTTCTTAGAAAGGCCCCTTTCGATTTTTAAATAACTAGTGTAATTGTATGTCATTGACTCCCAGTTCATTGTTTGAAAATATGTTTTTTTTGTGAAAAAAAAGTTAAAAAAATAAAAAATAAAATTATTTTCGCTGCACAAACTTATAATTAATAAAATTAAAAATTCATGAAAAAATTATTATTAGTAATTGCTATGGTAGCTACTGGTTTTACTGCAAACGCACAAAAGAATGTTATTAAGGCAAACCCTATTGGATTAGCATTTGGAACAGCTGAATTATCTTACGAAAGAGCTGTTTCTGACAAAGGTTCTTTTGAAGTAGGATTATCTTATGCTGGTGCTGATGTAACTTCTGGTTCAGAAAAAGTTAGTGCAAGTGCTATTGGAGTTGAAGGTAAATATAAATTTTACTTTTCTTCTGATAAAGATGCTCCAAGAGGTTGGTATGCTGCGCCTTTTGTAAATTATTTATCTGCTTCAGCAGAAAATAATTCAGGAGAAGATGTAGGTTTTTCTGCTTTTTCTGGTGGTGCTTTAGCTGGATACCAATGGGTATTTGGTGGAGGAGATTCAGGTTTTGCTTTAGATTTAAATTTTGGAGCACAATATGTTTCTGCTTCTGCAACAGGAGGAACTACTGTTAGTATTGATGGATTTTTACCAAGGTTAGGAGTTTCTTTAGGATACGCTTGGTAATATTATTACTCTATAATTTAATAATAAAAAAAGGAAGCAAGTTTGCTTCCTTTTTTTATTATTTTAACGTTGAAAAAATAAAAAAATAGTTTACTTTCGTGACACAAACTTAAAATTATAAATTTAAAAATTATGAAAAAATTATTATTAGTAATTGCTATGGTTGCTGCAGGTTTTAGTGCTAATGCACAAGATGTAAAATTTGGTGTTAAAGCAGGTTTAAACTTAGCTAGTTTAAATGGTAATAAGGATTTTACTGAAAATTTTGATTCTAGAACTTCTTTTCATCTTGGAGCAATGGCAGAGATCTCTATTTCAGATAAGTTTTCTTTTCAACCTGAATTGTTATACTCTGCTCAAGGAGGATCAAATGATGATTTTGCAGGTTCAGGAGCTGATGTAACTTTCAAGATGGATTATATTGCTGTTCCTTTAATGGCTAAATATTATGTTGTAGAAGGATTTAGTTTAGAAGCTGGTCCTCAACTAGCTTTTAGAACAACTTCTGAAATGAAGGCAGAGGCAAATGGTCAAGAGTCTACAGAGAGCTTAAAAGATGAGACTAATGGTTTTGATTTCGGGCTAAACTTTGGTTTAGGATATAAATTAAGTAATGGTTTAAATTTTGGTGCTCGTTATAACTTAGGTTTGACTGATATAGCTAAGGATAATGAAGAAGATGCTATTAAAAATGGAGTGTTCCAATTATCTGTAGGATACTTTTTTTAATTGAAAGATATCTCATAAAGTATAAAGGAAGCGGTTTTGCTTCCTTTTTTTATACAGGAAAATTTAAAAAGTTATTTTTACAAGAAATACTAGAGATGAAAAAAATAATCATAATTAACGGACCAAACTTAAACTTATTAGGAAAACGAGAGCCTACTATTTATGGTTCAAGTTCTTTTGAAGATTTTTTTAATGAGTTAAAAGATAAAAATAAGACAGTTTTATTAGAATATTTTCAATCAAATGTTGAAGGAGAAATAATAGATAAACTGCATGAAGTTGGTTTTGATTATGATGGTATTATTTTAAATGCTGCTGCTTATACACATACTTCTATAGGTATTGGTGATGCTGTAAAAGGTATTGATACTCCTGTTGTTGAAGTTCATATTTCTAATATACATGCTCGTGAAGAGTTTCGTCATGTAAGCTATATTGCTCCGAATGCTAAAGGAGTTCTTTTCGGGTTTGGTTTACAAGGGTATGAATTAGCGCTTCAAAGTTTTTTGTAAATACCAGTAACGAATCCCTAGTAATACAAACAAAGGAATCATTGGGTAGGTATATAACTGTATTTTGGTTAACCAAACAACAGGAATTAAAACTAAAAAAATCAATAAAATTTTCACATAAATGTGAATCCATTTAGGAGGGTTTTCTTTCAGTAAAAAGAAAGCTACCATTAAATTAGGAGCAAACGCCCATAAAAAGTTGAAGTTGTTAGGAGCAGTTGAATGATTAGTAAAGAACCATAAAAAAACAATTAACAAGCCAAAAGTTCCTGTTATGAAAAACAAAATAAAGTCAAGCCATTTGCTCCTTTTTAAGTTTTTCATGTTTTTGTAAGTAATAAATATTGCAAGTAAAGAGAAAAGTAATATTGCTAAAAACGGACTAAAAGCATCACTTTTTGCTTCTTTTTCTTCAAAATCGAGTAAAATATTTGACTTTTTAACTAAGTTTTCTTCTTCTCTACCTTTCATTATTTTTGAAGTTTTTAAAGCTTCAAAAACATAATCGGGTAGGTATAAATATTCTGTTGGAGAAGCAATTTTATCCAACTTACTACCCAATGCAATATTAATTCCTAAACTTCCCCATGTGTTAGGGTTGATTTCTTTATTCATTAACTGCCTTAGTGATAAATTTTCCGAAACAAAATCATCTTTAAAAACTAAATTATCACCAGTAATTTTTTGAATAATATCACGGGGTCTGGTAGCACAATTATCAAAAAAAGGATCGTAAAAGTAACTTGCATTTTCTGGAAGTGCATTGTTTTCTAGAAACTTAAAAAACTCATTTTTTTGTTGTTGAGTTAAGTTTAAAACCTGTTCTTTAACCCAACGACTATCTTGTTGTGCGCTTTTTAAGGATAAATAAAATGGGTAGCGAGCCAATTTATATTTCATAAATCCTTTTGTGAAATTGATATAAAAATTAGGGTCTTCAAAATCAAAAATACCGTAGTTGTAGATTAAATCAAGTTGTAAAACAGGATCTTTTACACGAACCGCTGTATGACCAAATTTTTCATATAAAGCTTCTCCAGGTCCAGATGTAATAACACTAATTTGAGAGAATTTAGATAAAGTTAGGGTATTCGTGTTTTGAGAAAATCCTAAATTAATACTTAATAAAGTAAGTAAAATAAACGCAATTTTTTTTATCATCATAAAAAGCTAAACTACATGAGTGTTTTACAAATATCATAAAACCGATTCATATAGTTATAAATTTTTAGGTTAATGTTTTATTCCAATGGTTTCTTCAATAAATTGAGTAATAGATTTTTCTAACCAATCATTCTCAGTATGGGTAAAAGATGATATAAAACCAACATGTCCACCGTAATTAGGGGTTAATAAATAAAAATTGTTCATGTTTTTAGCTTCTTTAACAGGATAACATTCTTTAGATAAAAAACTATCGTTTAAAGCATTTATAAGCAATGTTGGAACTTTTATTTCAGGAATAAAAGGTTTTGAGCTTGCTTTTTGCCAATAATCTTCAGAACTTTCAAATCCAAAAACAGGTACTGTGTATTGTTTTTCTAAATGACGAAACTTACTTGCTTTTAATAACAATTCTTTATTGAGTTTAAAATCAGGAAATTTTTCAGCCTTTTTTAGAAGTTTTAATTTCATTGTTTTTAAAAACTCATTCAGGTATATTTTGTTTTTTAGTTTGTTCAACTCTGCTTGTGAAGAGGTTAAATCAATAGGAACAGAAACCGCTACACCACCTTTTACTTCTGAAGGAACATCGATAAATTCGCCTAAATATTTCAACGTTAAGTTTCCTCCTAAACTAAATCCGACGATTATAATTTCATCATAACTGTAATTTTTGCTAAGATATTTGATGATAAAATCAACATCATCAGTTTTACCGCTATGGTATGTTCCTAAAAGTAAATTGTCTTCTCCACTACAGCCTCTTAAATTCATACAAACAGTATCAAATCCTTTTTTATTAAGGTAGTTAGAAGTAGTAATCATATAGTTTGATTGTGAACTTCCTTCTAATCCGTGAATTAATAAGACTAACGATTTTGAACCTACGAAAGAAAAATCTAAATCTATAAAATCAGCATCCCAAGTTGTTACCCTTGTTCTGTCATACACAATTGTGTTTTTCATAAACAAAGGACGATATATTGTGTTAAAATGCCCGTTTTTAAAAGGAAGGCTAGGTGAAAATATGTTTGAAATAATTGGCATAATACTGCGTTATAGCTTTTAAAACAAAGATGACAAAAAATAGCTAAAACATAAAACTCATCAAATGATTTCTTATTTTAGCTGTAAATTATGAATACTATGAATATCAAAAAATATATTCCAAATTTATTAACTTTAGGAAACTTGTTATGTGGTACAATTGCTACTGTTTTTGCTATTAAAGGAGACTTTTTTGCAACGGCAATTTTAGTAATGACAGGAATTCTTTTTGATTTTTTTGATGGATTTGCAGCACGTATGTTAAACGTACAAGGTGAACTAGGAAAACAATTAGATAGTTTAGCAGATATGGTAACGAGTGGTGTAGTACCAGGAATTGTAATGATGCAAATGTTGGTAAATGCGTTTGATGTTGATGCAGTTGGGTATTTTGGAGTTGATACATACGGGGCTACAGGTAGTAACTTACCATACTTAGGATTGATATTAACACTAGGAGCAGGCTATCGTTTGGCTAAGTTTAATATAGACGAACGTCAATCGGATAGTTTTATAGGAGTGCCAACACCTGCAATGAGTTTGTTTGTAATTTCATTACCATTAATAGCTCAGTTTGATAAAGAATCATTTTTTATAGGTTTAATAGAGAATCAATATTTTTTATTGATTATAACCGCATTATTTACATATTTAATGAATGCTGAAATTCCATTATTTTCTTTAAAGTTTAAGAATTTCTCTTTTAAAGATAATGTGATAAAATATGTGTTCTTAGTATTGTCAGTAGTGTTAATTATTACGTTAAAGATAGTTGCTGTACCAATGATTATTCTTTCGTATGTAGTTTTATCTTTCGTAAATAATTCAGATAAAAAACTTTCATCAAAATAATATTAAAGAACTTCAAAATAGAGGAGTGAAATCATAAAAAAAACACGTTGATATCAACGTGTTTTTTATTTTAATTACTTTTTTCAGGATCATAAATATCCATTATAAAATGATAATTGTCTAAGGATAGTTTATCTTCTGCAAAAGGTTTACTTATAAGTTTGTTTTTTGAATAGTCTCCGTCTTTGAAGATATCCCAATTTTCATTATTTCTATTAGTCAATATAACTTTATTAGTGTCTATTTCAAAATTACACCAATCGTTATAGTTGGCTATTTTTCCGTAACTGTAATCAGAAACTTTAATATTTCCTTTTACCTCTATATTTTTAATATCAATACAGATGTTGCAGAAATCAACAAAGTTTGTTTTATCTGAAGGTATTACAAGGAAAGAACTGGTATTTCCTTTTCTTCTATATAGTTTGAATCCTTCTTTTAAGTTATGATTATGATAAACTTCTGAAAAAGAGGCTAAAATATCATCTTCTTTAGCGTTTTCAATTATAAAATGATTTTGAGTAATGGCATGATTATTCTCAAAATTCTTCTTTTTTAACTCAAAATCTTTACCAAGGTATACTTTACGAACAGTTTCATCTTCAGCTAATTCTTCAGGTGTACCTTCTTTCAAGATACCTCCATTGTACATTAAATACGTTCTATCAGTAATGGCTAAGGTAGCTTGTACATCGTGATCTGTAATTAAAATCCCGATATTTTTGTTCTTTAATTGAGCAACAATTCCTTGAATATCTTCTACGGCTATAGGATCTACACCTGCAAAAGGCTCATCCAATAAAATAAATTTAGGATCAGAAGCTAAACAACGAGCTATTTCAGTTCTACGGCGTTCTCCACCTGATAATAAATCACCACGATTTTTACGAACATGACCTAAGCTAAATTCATCAATTAACTCTTCTAAGCGTTGTTTTCTTTCAGCTTTGGTTCTGTTTGTAAATTCTAAAACAGACATGATGTTATCTTCAACAGATAATTTTCTAAAAACAGAAGCTTCTTGTGCTAAATAACCAATACCTTTTTGAGCACGCTTGTACATTGCATCGGTAGTTATTTCTTCGTCATCTAAATATATATGACCGTCATTAGGCTTAATCATTCCAACAATCATATAAAAAGAAGTCGTTTTTCCTGCTCCGTTAGGGCCTAGTAGCCCGATAATTTCACCTTGCTCTACTTCTAAAGAAATACCCTTTACAACTTTTCTATTACCGTAAATTTTTTGTATGTTATCTGCTCTTAATTTCATTTCTTATAGTTGAAAGTGTAAATGTAACAAAACAGTTTCTTAAAACATTCTTAAACAATTACACGATAAAGTTAGGCTTCGTTTTCTAAAGCTTCCCAAAACTCTACAGCTCTTCGTAGGTGAGGAATAACAATGGTTCCGCCTACTAAAGTAGCAATACTCATTGTTTCCATCATTTCTTCTTTGGTAACACCATTTTTATAAGCAGTTTCTAAATGGTAGGCAATACAATCGTCGCAGCGTAATACAGCAGAAGCAACCAATCCCAATAACTCTTTGGTCTTTACTGATAAATGACCTTCTGCATAAGCATTCGTATCTAAATTAAAAATACGTTTGATTACTTTATTATCTGATGCTAAAATTTTCTCGTTCATTTTTGAACGGTACTCGTTAAACTCTTGGACTTTTTGAGACATATTTTTGTTGTTTTTTTATTACGAACTTTGAGATATAAATGCTAATCTCGTATAAAATCATGATAGGAACCGATACTATTATTTGGCTAGCAACATCAGGAGGTGTTATAATGGCAGATAAAATCAGCACAACAACCAATGCATGTTTACGGTATTTTCGTAAAAACTCAGGAGTAATCAATCCTATTTTAGAAAGGAAATAAATTACTACTGGTAACTCAAAAAATACAGCAACCCCTATAAGAGTATTAGTTATTAAACCTATATAAGCATCAACTTTAAAGTTATTTTGGATAGCATCTGATATTTCAAAATTGTAAAAGAAATAAACTGACATTGGTAAAATAACGTAATAGCTAAATAAAACTCCTAAAAAGAATAAGAAAGAAGAAGTAAAAATAAATCCTTTAGATTTTTTTCTTTCGTTTTCGTGAAGTCCAGGAGCTATAAAACGCCATATTTCCCACAGAACATAAGGAAAAGCAACTACAAAACCTAAAATTAATGAAGACCAAATTCCTGTCATTAATTGCTGAGTAGGGTTTAAAGCTTGTAGTGTTTGATTAAAACTGATATCACAAAAACTACTATCTATTCCTATAGAAGTGAATGTTTTACAGAAAAATTTATAAGTAGCGAAATCAGGCTTTAAATGAGCCAATAAAATTTCATTAAATACAAAGTTGATATTTGCAAAAATGACGATTGCTACCACAAAAATAGCAGTAAAACTTCTAACCAAATGCCATCTTAATTCTTCAAGATGGTCTAAAAAAGACATTTCTTTTTCTGCCATATTAGAAAACTTCGTATTTAATTAATATTGTAGGTGAACTTTGTTAGTATAGCTGTTGTTATCTTTAAACTTAATGATAAAGTTACAATACTTGTAAAAGAGCTATCTAATAATTTTGCTAAATTAGCAATAGTATTACTCTTTAAAAGTATAGTTTCTTTTGAGATTGAGAGAGTAGCATTTGCGTCTTTCAAGTTAAAAAAGTTTTAAGAATTTTTTAGAGTGTAAAAGTAGGAATATTTAAGAATAAAATCTTTTTAATAAAAAGAAAGTTTCGACTGTTTATTGTTAGGATTTTTTGTAAATTAGTTCTCGTTTTTAATTTTTGATATTAGAAGATGAATAAAGAGCAGACGGATTTATATGGATCATTAAAAAAGATCTTCGGGTTTAATAAGTTCAAAGGACTACAGGAAGCTGTAGTAAATAGTGTGTTAGAAAATCATAACACATTTGTAATCATGCCTACAGGAGGAGGTAAGTCGCTGTGTTACCAATTACCAGCACTAATGAAAGAAGGTACAGCTATTGTGATTTCACCTTTAATTGCATTGATGAAGAATCAGGTAGATGCTATTAGAGGGATTTCTGAAAATCATGGAATAGCTCATGTATTAAACTCTTCATTAAACAAATCTGAGATTGCTCAAGTAAAATCGGATATAGAGTCGGGCATTACCAAATTATTATATGTAGCTCCAGAATCACTCATTAAAGAGGAGTATGTAGATTTTTTAAGGGATCAAAAGATATCTTTTGTAGCGATTGATGAAGCACACTGTATTTCAGAGTGGGGGCACGATTTTAGACCTGAATACCGAAACTTACGTAGTATTATTAAGCAAATTGATAATGTACCAATTATTGGTTTAACAGCTACGGCTACAGAGAAAGTTCAGGAAGATATATTAAAAACGTTGGGAATGACGGATGCAAATGTCTTCAAAGCATCCTTCAATAGAGCAAATTTATTTTACGAAGTACGTCCTAAAACTAAAGAAGTAGAAAAAGACATCATTCGTTTTATAAAACAACGACTTGGAAAATCTGGAATTATTTACTGTTTAAGCAGGAAAAAGGTTGAAGAAATAGCTCAGGTACTACAAGTAAATGGTATTAATGCAGTTCCGTATCATGCAGGTTTAGATGCCAAAACGAGAGTAAAGCATCAGGATATGTTTTTAATGGAAGATTGTGATGTAGTTGTTGCTACTATTGCTTTTGGAATGGGGATTGATAAACCAGATGTACGCTACGTTATCCACCATGATATTCCTAAAAGTTTAGAAAGTTATTACCAAGAAACAGGTAGGGCTGGTCGTGATGGAGGTGAAGGTTATTGTTTAACTTTTTACTCATATAAAGATATTGAAAAGCTTGAAAAGTTTATGGCAAATAAGCCAGTAGCTGAACAAGAAGTAGGTCATGCATTATTACAAGAAGTAGTGGGGTATGCTGAGACTTCAATGAATAGGCGTAAATATTTGTTACATTATTTCGGTGAAGAGTTTGATGAAGTCAATGGAGAAGGTGCTGATATGGATGACAATATGCGTAATCCGAAGAAAAAGCACGAAGCAAAAGATGAAGTGGTAACGTTGTTATCGGTCATTAAGAATACTAGTGAAATGTACAAGCCTAAAGAAATAGTAAATACTATTATAGGTAAAGAAAATGCACTACTTAAGTCTCACAAAACAAACGAACAGCCATTTTTCGGAGTAGGAAAAGCTAAAGATAATCATTATTGGATGGCTTTAATTCGCCAAGTATTAGTAGCGGATCTTATTAAAAAAGAGATTGAACAATACGGGGTTTTAAAAATTACAAAAGAAGGTAAACAGTTTATGAAGAATCCTACTTCTTTTATGATGACTGAAAACCATGTATACGAAACTGCTGACGATGGTACTATTATAACAAATGAAAAGTCAAATGCAGGAGGTGTTGATGATAAGTTGGTAGCAATGTTGAAAGACTTGAGAAAAACTGTAGGTAAGCGATTAGGTGTTCCTCCTTTTGCAGTTTTTCAAGATCCATCTTTAGATGATATGGCTTTAAAATATCCAATAGATTTAGATGAACTATCAAAAGTTCACGGTGTTGGAGAAGGTAAAGCTAAAAAGTATGGTAAAGATTTTGTCGCTTTGATATCTAAATACGTTAAGGAAAATGATATAATGCGTCCTGATGACTTAATTGTTAAGAGTACAGGAGTAAACTCAGGTTTGAAATTATATATTATTCAAAATACAGATAGAAAGCTTCCTTTAGAAGATATAGCGAGCTCAAAAGGTTTAGAAATGTCTGAGTTGATAAAAGAAATGGAAGCTATTGTATTTTCTGGTACTAAGTTGAATATCGATTATGCAATTGATGATTTATTAGATGAAGATCAACAAGAAGAAATCCATGAATATTTTATGGAAGCCGAAACAGATAAAATTCAAGATGCTTTAGACGAGTTTGATGGTGATTATGATGATGAAGAATTACGTTTAATGCGCATAAAATTTACAAGTGATATAGCTAACTAAAAAAATAAATAATATGCAAGCAAGTACGTATTTACATTTTAATGGAAATTGCAAAGAAGCAATGACTTTTTATGCAGATGTATTAGGTGGAGAAGTAACCATGTTAATGCAGTTTAAAGATGCACCTGAAGAAGTGTGCAAAAATGTACCTGCTGAGGCCATGGAATTAACAATGCATTGCATGTTAGAAGCAGGAAATATTACTCTTATGGCTTCTGATTATTTGAATGAACACGAGGCTTTTACCCAAGGTAATAATTTTGCGGTTAGTATAAATACTGAAGATGAGGATGAAGCTGTAGCTATTTTTAACGGACTTTCTGAAGGAGCTTTTGTAATGATGCCTTTTGAAGAAGCTTTTTGGGGAGGTAAATTTGGAATGTTACGAGATAAATATGGTGTAAACTGGATGGTTTCATTAGAAGAGCCAATAGCTTAATGAATCCTAAAGTAACAACATATATCAACGATAAAAATACATGGACGCAAGAGTTAAATCTCTTGCGTTCTGTTTTATTAGAAGTAGGTTTTGAAGAGACTGTTAAATGGGGTGCACCTGTTTATGCTCATAAAGGAAAGAATATTGTAGGGCTTTCAGCTTTTAAAAACTATTGTGGATTGTGGTTTTTCCAAGGAGGTTTTTTAATTGATGAACAGAAAAAATTAGTGAATGCACAAGAAGGAAAAACACAAGCGATGCGTCAGTGGAGGTTTTATACAATAGAAGACATTCAGCCTGATTTAGTAAAAAAATATGCTATAGAAGCAATTAAAAACTCTGAAGAAGGAAAAGAGTTAAAGGTAAAAAGGAGTACAAAACCTATATTAATACCTGAGAAACTTCAACTAGAATTTGATAAGAATGATAGATTGAAAGAAGCTTTCAATGATTTTTCTTTAAGTAAACAAAGAGA
>Ga0193960_1001041_pt1 | contig 11254 bp, 20 predicted proteins | sample FB_3_MG_FD_140338 | JGI IMG/M metagenome (GOLD analysis project Ga0193960, IMG submission 140338) | Microbial mat bacterial communities from the Broadkill River, Lewes, Delaware, United States - FB_3_MG | ecosystem: Environmental > Aquatic > Freshwater > River > Microbial mats | place: USA...
AAACCTCTTCCACTGTGTCCGTTGACTCAATAGCTTTCATTTTAGTTTCGCCTTGATCTTCAACATCGGAAGAGGGTGTCTCGTCAATTAGTGTTGTGATTGCTTCAGCACATTCCAACACTTCAAGAATTTTTGCATGTTCAGTTGCTAGTTGTTCATCACCTTTAATTGCTTTAATTAGGTGACGTAGTGCAGGGGCTCGGTCGTCCTCAGCTAACCGCTTAGGTAGCTCAGCCATCAGCGGTACATCGTCCGCAATCATAGCTGCGATAAAATCTTTAGTGTTCTGTTCGATGGTAGGTGTCATAATTATTACCTTAGGTTCATGTATACGTTATGTACTTTAGTTTCATCTACTCTGTCGTTAGCGTTATCCCATAAACCGTAAGGTTGTAGGATGTACTCACAAGCTTGCTTTACTTCACGCCATTCTGTATCAGAAATATGTGCGTCTTTGTTATTAGTTCTATAGAGATCAATCGCCTCCTTGATCTCTATCCAAACATCGGCTGATGAACTCGGCTTCTCGTTTGATGTCATGCCATTCTGGTTGTTGTAATCCATGATGCCATACCTTATACTTTTTAAAGATACCTGTAGCCTTTAGAAGTTCCCAATCTTGCTGGTCTTCTTTATACCACAACACTGTGGCTAGGTCTAACTCTCTTTTCACTTCTTCAGGGTCGTAGTTAATCTTCACCTTCCACTCTCCAGTTACAGTTGTCTACTGTGTAAAAATCCCTAGCTTTTGCACAGCACTGAGCATCTTCGTATGTGTCAAACTTAGGAGAATCAACTGTCTCCCACACTGCTGTCCTGTCGTACCGCGACTTTCGTTGAAGACTTATCTTCTCGGACATACGTAAACTCTCCTGTTCTAGTGTAAGCTCTCCACAGTTCTCGTTGTGCTTTGATAGCTGTAGTCCTCATGTCGAACTTAAACTCTAGCTTCTTATCATGATGCTCTGTGCTTATGGTTACGAACATCTTGTACACACCACGATCTTCGCTGTACACCTCAGAGATATGCTGTACGTCTGATAAACTAAAAGCTTGGTGGCAATATACCACTCGGCTACGACTGAAATAATCTCCCACTTCTGGAGGTATCTGGAAGCAGGTGCTTTGTACTTCATCCAAAGAGTTCATCAGTTTCAAATCCTTTCTTCATACAGAAGTATCTAAAGTTATTTTTCTCAGCCCACTCAGCGTGAGTCTGCTTAGTGCCATCTTTCCTGCGCTGTGCGTGAGGCATAGGAGTGTCTGCTTTGTAGAAGATAAAAACTAACTCTTCTTTGCTTTTCGTTTTGCCTTTGGCTTCGATGGCTTCACGGACGTAGATGTATTTTCTACTTTCTGCTCGATCTCTGAATCTTCCTTTGACTTCAAGAAGGACAGTACGTCCATTTTTAGTACGTTTAAAATCTGGTTCATAAGTGTGCGGAACATTGTAATCAATTTCATTTGGATGGAACTCCCAATCTTTTAGTTTATCTTTATGTAAGTCGTACTCGAATACGCTGTCGTATCCCTTAGGTGGTTTCGGTTTCGCTTTTCGATAGGTTCTTTTCTTTCTTCCTGTCATACTTAGTCTTATCCTTAGCAACCTGCATCTTATATTTAGGTTGCATCACCTGATGCTTTGCTGTTAATGTTTTCTTGGTAGGCACAGTGTAAATCCTCTAGTCTATCTTCTATCTCTCCTTGTGGGTAGAAGTCTCCGTCACTATTCCTAAGAATCCACAACAGCTGTGCGTTTTCTAGCATGGTGTTGTAGCCGTGGTAGCCAAACCTTTCACTGTACCTAGCATAACACTCAGCGAACATCTCTTGCTCAGTGCTGTAAGTATCTATTCGCTTGACACAGGCTGCTGCTTTGCCGACACCAAACAAACCAAGGATATTATCGGTAGAATCGCCAGTAAGAAGCTGCTTATAAAAAGATCTGATACCCATTTGATCATCGACAAACCACTTCCTCTCTTTCTGCTTACCACACTCCCAGCTGTAGTGCCATCCCGGGATCATGTCCATATCTTTGTCACGAGAACAGATGATTGTATCTGTTGGGAATTGTTTATGGCAAGCGCCATACTGTATGACTTCTAGCTCAGCAGTTTCTATCTCTGCTACTGCTTGTGTCTGTGCAATACCCATAGCATCATCAGCTTCGATACCGTACTGTACCTCAGCATCGTAGTTATCTATCAGGTGTTGGCGGATAGCTTCCCAATGAGGAGGTTTCTCTGTGTCACGGTGCCCTTTGTAGGGTAGGATAGTTGCAACTTGGTTCCTGAAATTTGCTTTGGAATCAGTGAGGTAGAAGTTAGAAGAGGTAGCTTCAACAGCTGTAAGTATTTGTTGTATTCTGTCATCAACAAGCTTCAATGTTATAGGGAGAGGAAGAAGACCACCTGTCTCTAGGTCTTCCATGTTACCGAATTCATACGGAAGTATGTCTGCATCAATCAGTGCTTTCACTAGGTTTCTCCTCGTAGTAGTACTTGTCAGCTGTGTATATACATATACCACACAAGCCTTCATCCCAATCGAATTGCTTAGCGCAGTTATCACAGTCTCTCTCAGCCCTACGAGCTGCGATCATAGCTACAGCTTCATCGTTAGACATCATGTCATACTCTCCTCTAACTTCTCCACCAGCTTATCTATCTCACCGGTGATAACTCTAAGCTTCTTGATGTAAGTCTTCTTATCTTCCTCAGTCTCAGAGTCTAGAGGGTGGATAGTAACCATTCTATTACAGTCGGAGAGCTTTACGTGCGCGTCGAACCAACCGTTTGATTCGCTGAAGTGTGTGTTGATAAAGGCTGTGTTCTGTGCCCCACTGTTCAACCACACTCCCTTGCCGAATCTCTTTTTCTTCTTCTGCATTATGCTTCTTCCCAAAGATCTTATCATGATTGTCTCGATACTCTACAGTAGTCGCTCTAGCGTGTCCGTTGTCACCCCAACCTGATGGATAGCTACTCATAAACACCTCGCTCTTTTATCTCTGTATAAGAGATAGGCTTATACCCAGTATGTTCTACACAGACATTAAAGTACCTAGGATCTTCCTCTCCCTCGGAACCTTTAACCGTACTACCGTGCAGGTGTCCGTGTATATTCAACACCCTACCTCGTAGCTCTTGTTCGTGTATAGGACAGTGGCTTATCCAGTTATTTCTCTTAGAGAAAAGAGTCTTAACATCATCGTAGTAGGCTACTAGGTGTCTCATTGTTATCCCGTGCTCTAAGTCGTGGTTGCCGCAGACTAACAGCTTGTGCTTACAGTTTATAGAACTTATGCGCTCTAACCAAGACAAAGAGAAAGCTATGTCACCTAGTAAATATAAGGTATCTCTCTTCTCTACATTCGTAGCTAGGTTGTCGAAGATTATTTCATTGTGTTCTTCTGGAGAAGAGAACTGTGTTCTGTACTTGCATATATTATTGTGACCTAGATGTAAGTCTGATGTGAACAGAAGCCTACTCATGCTACGCCTCCATATAATTACGCTTCATGCCTTTGACAATAGCCTTGATACAGAAGTCGTCTAGTTTATACTGCTGCCCTACTACTTGACCTGTAGCATACTCTGCTTCTGTGAACAATGCTTTAGCTTGCTTACGTAATTGTTTAACTACTTTGTTTCTCATATAAATCTCCAAGTCTTTACTCTTTAGAGTATGTACTACTCTTGTAACCCTCTGCCGCATATTATTTACAAGGTTTCTGCGACTACATGTAAGGGAAATCTTCTAACCTATTGACTAGTCTGCCGGATCGAAGATAGTAGCACATACTCTAAAAAATAAAGTGGCAGGTTTTGAGGTGCGTGCCTGCCGTCACACTAAACTGCTCCGCTAACCTCACGAGCAGCCTGTCTCCTTTTTAGAACGGGATGTCGTCGTCGAAGTCGTCAGTGTCAGATGTAGTCTGAACTACATTACCTTCCATCTTAGCTAACATCTCAGCTGCATCATCAGCTTTCTTTATATGTTCTTGTCGAGGCTCAGATAACTTATCCCAAATTTCTTTGTCTGGCTTATCAAACTCAAACATGAACACATCACAGTCACACTCAGGTATAACCATACCCTTCATAGGCTTACTTACATTCTTAATGTCAGCAAACTGAGAACCATCAGGCTTAGGGTCAGTGTGTTTAATCTCAATGATACATGGTGCGTTTAGCATCTGCTTCATGTGGGTAGCGTCAGACTTCATAGCATTGACATACTTCATCAGCGTACCGTCAGGGTTAGATGTTTGGTTGATGCCGAACTTACTAGTCCACATCATACGCTGCTTCTCTACACCATCTACTACGATTGGGTCTAGGTCTGGTACGGTAAAGCCTAACACTACCTTCTTCTTTGATCCAAACTTGTCTGTCTGTGTACCGATCTCAATAACTCTAGCCAATCGTGCGGAGTAAGACCCCTCTTCTGGCAATTCATATTCGTTCTTGGTCACTTCTTGTGGGTTAAAGCTCATTGTCCTGCCTCTTTATCTGCTAAGTTAATACTTACCGCTGCCCATTTCGCTTTTGAAGTGTGGTTCTGGCCTTGGTTATTTTCGTCAAGGAAGTTTACAAGAGCGTATAACTTCTCAATCTCTCCCTTGCTTAAGGTAAGGGTGACAGGTTGCTTATGCTCGTAGTCTACGAGCTTAGTTACTTCTAAGTCGCCGTACTTAGATCGCACTGTAAGACCGCGCAGCTCTGTGTACCCTTGGTCTAGTTTGTCTTTTAAAACTTCTGCTTCTCTGTTAGTGTCTTCTCTCATGACATCAGTTCCTGCTGCTGTTGTTTCTGATAACAGTTTATCTGCTGTGTACATTACCTTACCCCCTAGTGTGTGTCGTACCATGTGTTGCCTATCTCTGCCTCTCCCTTTATAGGACACTTAGATCTAATAAAGGTTCCCGCTTTAATTATACTATCTTCTAAGATGTAAGCTACTCTGTTAGCATGTTCCTCTAGGACATGGAACTGGAATTCATCGTGCTGCATAGTAACTATCTGAGCGTCTAGCTTTTGTTTCTTGATAGCATCATAAGCAAAGCATAGAGCTACCTTCATTAAGAATTGTTCATAGTCCTGTAGTAAGTATACTAACAACATATGTTCTGAGTCAGCGTATATCTTATTACCTGCTATCCCTAGTATATAACCGTTCTTCTTCCAGAACTTAGACAGTTCTTTAAGTAACTTGGTTAATGCTGGTAAACCTTTCTCAAACTTCTTACGTATATCAGCTGCTACATCTTCACTCACGCCAAGCTGAGAAGCCGTCTTAGCAACGCCTGCTCCGAATAGGTATCCATAGAATACGCCCTTCGCATGTTGCCTACTAACCCCTGCTCTGGCTCCATTAAGGGAATGGATATCAGTGCCATCTTTCTTCTTACCATATTGGAGGGCATGTATAAACTCCGCATCATCTAGGTAGTGTGCTAGTCCTCGCACCTGACACTGGTCAGCATCAGCACCTACTATCTTATACCCTTTCTCAGCACAGAATACCTTACGCATAGGCTTCCATAAGAAGTGAGTCTTGTGCCCGTCGTAAGATTCCTTCCCGGGATTAGGTATGTTAGCTATTTGAGAGTGAGTCATGCGCCTAGTGGCAGCACCTATAGGATTAACCTTAGAGGCTAGTCTACCGTCTTCCCTAACGTTACGAAGGAAACCTTGCAGCTGTGAACGCTTATGCTGTGCCTTCTTACGATAACCTATCAGCTTAGCTACTGGCCCTAGTGTTTCTAGATCATCAAGAGATTCGTCAGTTATCTTAGGAGAAGTTTTAATACGTTCTCCGAAAGCATTACGTACTTCTCTTCCGTTGACTTTCTTATAGTTCCACTCTCTAGGCTCCCATCCATTCTTAAGCAACCATTCTTTTACTTGCTTATCAGACCCAAGATTGATTGGTTCGTACTCTAATCTGGTGAAAGACCCAACAACTGTTAAATCGCGGAAGGCGTAAGATGAATAAGGATCTTCCCCTAACCAATCTTTCACTTGCTTAGTGTAGTCTCCGTTTATCTTATATAATTTCTCTACTACAGAACCTTTAGCTTTAATTCTAGGTGGGATGGCAGGAACAGCGTAGGTATCTACCCAATCCATCCTGCCTTGTAGGGCTTCTATCTGTTTATTACATTCATCTATGTCAAGAGGAAATCCATTCTCCTCCATCTCTATCATTATGTCTTGAACCTTAAGCTCAAGCCGCAGTGCGTCGCTTTGCGTCAAATGTGTGGTAAAACATTTCGGTATCTTCGCACTCACGTTCCAACTCCTTAAGCATTAGCCTGTTGATCTCGACATCTTCACAACACCTGTGCCCCATGTCTTCTGTGTACTTACTCCAGTCCTCATGCTCAGGCTTACCTCTACCTACCCTGTATCCCCAAGCTTCTATACTGTGAGGCTTACCTCCGTAGTAACCAGCTGGTGCTGGGCGCTTAGGGTGTAGCATACGAGAGTACACTAAGGTATCTAAGATTATCTGGTGAGACTTAGGCTCCCATCCATACAGCTTTTTGAATAGCGGTAGGTCATGTTTCTTTTCATTGTGACATACAAGCACATCAGCTTGGTGTAGTCTAGACAACGCTACCTCTATTTGCGTAGGGTCATATAAGTCTACACCAGCCTCTTCCTTACCGTACCAACCCATAGCTATGCACCAGAGTTGGGTGGCTTCATCTAAGAAGCCGTCTGATTCTGAATCGTAAACTAATATGTCCATGATTAGTCCTTAGTAGGGTATAGGACTGTTGTCTCTAGATCTCCGAAACCATCTTCGTAAGTAAGTAACCATACTAAGTTAGCAACGCCGTTGTATATATGCGTGATAGGCGTACTGTACAATACCTTTACACCTGTACGAAAATGCACAGATGTGTTAGTTACAGTACCATCCTCGTCTACTCTGTGGAGATCATCACCTAGGCGCATACAAAGGTCGTAACCAGCATGATCTTTTATATAATCTAACGTAGCTTTCTGTGCAGTAGTTAATCCAAACTCTTGTTCTTTCTTCTCAGAAAGCGCTTTGATTGCAAAGTCAAAGTCTTTCTCGCGAAGTTCGCAAGCTCCTACGAAAAAATCATTACGGTTTAAACTAACCGTTGTGTCGGTGCCTATCTGTGTTACATTAAAAGTTTTCACTATGCCAACCTCTCATTGTATTGTCTAAATCTCTGTCGTTTGTAATATCTTTGACACTATCTTCTAAAGAAAGTTCCTTATTAAAACAATCTTTACCGTACATGTAGTAACTTTTATCCCGCTGGTACTGAGCTTCTTTATTGTCTTGATTAATAGCTTTCATTTCTTGGAACATGTTACCACCTCTCGGTAAGCTGTGTAGTTTCAGGGTCGTAGTGTAAGAAGAAGTTACCTACGTTACCGTACTCCCTATCTTTGAGCATAACTATCTTACGTGTGTTACGCTCATGCTCAGGTATGTCTGAGTCTTTGCTCCCTTCGATACCCCATATATAGTTAGACCACTTCATCATAGCCCTACTGCCTGTCATCTGAGACTCCAGTACCTTACCTCCACGCTCATGGTTAGCGCCAGTCTTAGGTGGGTTAAGGTGAGCGAAGTATATAACACTGAAGTCTAGCTCTTGTGTCATAGCTGATATGTCTGCAAAGATATTGTTCAGCATATCATTAGCTTCGGATGAACCTAGGTGGGCTACCAACGCAGTGATAGGGTCTAGATAGACCAGCTTACTGCCTCGCAGCACATCCCTACGCATGTAAGCTTTAATCTCATTCCAATCCCTTGAGCCTCTGTGTGTGCAGAGAGTTACCAAACCCTTTAGTGGTAGTAGGGCTGCTTGTATCTCCTCTTGTGTGGCTCCACAGTCAGGCTTATGGTATGGTTTCTTACCTACCTTAGAAGCTAGTAACCTACCAGACTTAGTAGCTGAGTACTCAAGATCGAATACCGTTTGCTTAAGCTTATGCTCAGTAGCAAGGTGAGCTATGATCTGATTCTTTACGTCAGACTTACCCATACCTACGCCGCCAGCAAAACCTATGATCTGTTGCGTTTGTAAACCATAAGTTAGCTTAGTCATAGAGGCAAACGGATAAGAGATACCATGCTTAGGTGGTTCTATTATCTCATTAACCAAGTCGTATATATCTGTCATACCTGACATTACATACTCAACTGAGGAGAACATAGCAAGCTTAGCTAGCTCGTCAGACTTCCCATCCATCAGCATTTGATTAGGGTCTTGTCCCTCAGGTAAGGTAACGTACTTGATGTGTGGTAGAATAGAAGCTACCTCTTCTACACACTTACGCCCTGCTTCGTCCGAGTCCATTACAAGTATGATCTCACTGAACTTACTTAGCAGTTCGGTTTGTTCGGTGAGTACATCAACAGCACAGCCAGTACCGTGAGGAAGTCCTACTACATTCGGCTCAGCTGATGCGAACTTAGACTTTGCCCAGCTATCTTTGATGGCTTGGTACAATGACACCGCATCTATAGGACTCTCAGTGATAAATAATTTCTTACCTCCTCCCTTGTTAACCAGCTGTTGTCCAAAGAGTACCGCATCCTTAGGTCTTCCTTGGTTCCAGAATCTTTTTTCATCAGCTAACCTAACCTTATATCCGCAGAGTTTTAAATCTTTATCATGGTAAGGAACAAGATAACTTCCAATACTGTCCCTATCAGTAGGACTGACACCAACGCGGCAACCATACCGTTCGAGAGCTGCCTTCTTAAGTTTTCTTTTCGGCCAAGCTTTGATTGCACAGGATAAGAACTCCTTTAGTTGTTCTTTTACTTGAGCGTCTGTTAATACCTTACGCTCTTGAGGTTTAATATCTTTCTCTTTCCAGTTGGTAGCGTGCCCACACCTGTTGCAGTACGCACCGCCATCCTTGAATAACATCAGGTGATTACCTGAAGAATCTGCACCTTTCTCACGGCATGAGGGGCATGGTGCGTCGCCTATGATATTCTTTGCCATACTATATCTCTATCACCTTAGTAGCATCGAAGTCAGGATTAATTTCGTATTCGTAGTAACCGTAAGGGTTGGCAACAACACGAGTATCGCCTATCATATAGTCCTTAGACTTGTGTATATGTCCGTGACACCACAGCTTAATGTTAGGGCTATCTTTTATGAACTGGTCGTACTCATTATGTATGTCGCTGAATAGTCTTATCTTCATTGTAGTCTAGCCTACAGTTGGTGGTTTGTATTAGGTTGGATACGTGCGAGGGAGGGAAGTTCCAAAAGTTACAGGCGTAAAAAAGCCCACGACTAATTAAAGTGTGGGCTAATGAAGGCTAACTTATAGCGGTGTTCAACATAGTCTTAGCTCTTGAAAGGCGGGATCGGACAGTGCCGACTGGTATGTTAAGCTGTTGAGCTATGTCTGCGTATGACAGCTCGTCTACGCACCTAAGAGTGAACACATCTTTGTACTTAGGTGGTAAGTTTTCTATAGTGTCTGTTAAGATAGCTGATAGTTCTTCTTCAACTAGGGTAGACTCAGGTGTAGCAGCAGCAGCAACTTCATCCACTGTATCAACAGTGTCTACTCGTTGCCTAGCTCTGTTCTCTAACATACGGTTACAAGTATTGATTGCTATCCTATGGAGCCAAGTATAAAACTTGCTGTCGTTGCGGAAATTATCAAGGTACTTGTAAGCTTTGATGAATGTGTCTTGAGCAGCTTCTTCTGCATCCTGTTTATCCTTTAGATAACTGATGGTTAGCTGTTGTATTCTGTTGGTATACTTAACGATTAGTTTATCAAACTCCCTAGCCTTTGCAGCGTGAGAGTCCAGTGATTGTATCTTAGTTATCAATTCTTTATCGAACATATTAATAACCTATATACTTATTACTTACTTACGGCCTTCGTCCCTTATGGTTTTAGACGCGCGTAAACGAAAAAAGTTCCAGCTGATTGAAAATAAATCTTTCAGCTAGAACAACACTTACTTACTAGAGGAGGACTCTCATCATGGTAGAGTAGGTGATAATATATACTCATCGAATACACATTATAATCTACCCTACCACCAGCTGCCTGAGCGTGTTCATAAGCTAAGCCGCACTGTTTCTATCAGCTCAACTAACTCTGGTTTTATGATACTGCTATACAACGTACTCATGTAGACTAGAGAAGTAACTACTGAGTTGCTCAGCTCCATACTTAAAGGGTATGTCACTGGATGTAAAGCAAAAAGTCCTAAGGACATAACAAATCCTATTGAATCTTAGAGAATTTAAAGGTTAATAATTCTACTGCCGCAGCACCAGCTAAGATAGCTACGAAGTAGTGTTGCATAGGGTCAACCAACGCTAGGTCTTCCCATCCGTAAGCAATACCTGCTGCTAAGAGTAGGTACTTAGATACGGATAGAGTCTGAAGAATACTACGCTTAACTCCACACTCTTTAGTAGTACCCAGCTTACCAGCTGGCTCTTTATTTCTTGCACTCTTTCTGGTGATTCCCTGACGGGACACCTCTGGCTTACCTTTTAACTCGGTTACATTTGACATAACATGTTCCTCTTAATGTTAAGTGAATTTATTGTTATGCTCAGGCAACCTCTAAGATTCTATCCTCCATACAATTAATTATTATATGGCGTTCCACCTTACGGTGTAGTCTAGACTACCTCACCCTACTGAGGTATACTACTAGCTTAGACAGCTACAGCTTGTTAGTGTACGGTAGGTGACTGACCCTCTCGATCAACTAACTTAAGAAACTTAGCACTTGTTTTAGGAGTAGTGTACTCCACATCAAACTCTTTCGCCATATCTTTATAGGCGTCGAACACTTTGTTTGTTAACCCTTCCTTACGGATAGAGTCTTCATGTTTTTCCCAAACCTTACTGAAATCCAACAGCATACAAATTTCTGTTGCAGATAAGGCTACCTGTGAATCAAATACATCTTGACGTGATACGAAATCTGTCATAATAAACTACCTGTTTGATTTGAATGAGATTAAACTTACACTGTCCGACTGACGATCACACCTAAGACAACAGTTCGTGTCGTTAGATTAGGTGTGACCTTACACCCGCCGGACTGCGGTCTCCTCAAGGTAGTGCGGTAACTTAAGTCTCCGATCTACTTCGTATAGCATTGTCATCACTTCAAATAGAGCTATCAGTTCTCGGTCATCCATATCGTCTATGATATCAATCATGTGCTTATCTGATGGTGTTAATACATC
>Ga0193960_1001043_pt1 | contig 11250 bp, 6 predicted proteins | sample FB_3_MG_FD_140338 | JGI IMG/M metagenome (GOLD analysis project Ga0193960, IMG submission 140338) | Microbial mat bacterial communities from the Broadkill River, Lewes, Delaware, United States - FB_3_MG | ecosystem: Environmental > Aquatic > Freshwater > River > Microbial mats | place: USA...
CAGACAAAAGATCACTGCTAAAAGTAATGTTAGTTGATAAATTTATGTTGTTAGCGAGATTATCAGGCAAATTATTAGTTATCGAAATAACAGAAATAGAGCCCTCAGGGTCAATGGTATAATCAGTATTTGGCTCACCTTCGTTAGCAACTAATACTTTATTACCGTCATGAGTAAAGGTAACCATGTCAGGTAAAGCACCAACTTTTACCGCTTTAATGAAGGTACCTACGCCTTGATTGTTTAGTTGATAAAACAATACAACTCCAGCGTTGGTTTTCTCATCAGCTTCTACGGCAATAGCTAAGGTGTTTTCGAATATGGCTATAGAGTTAGCAGCACCTAATGTAATGGTTTCATTTGTATTATTTGGCAGCAATACAGCTACTTGATTTGGAAAAGTAAATGCTGTTGACGATAAACTAGTATCGGTAATTGGGTTACCTACCTCGGTTGTTGGCAGGTTAGCTAAGTTAATGACTTCTATTTGATTCAGTGCACTGTTTACTGCAAAAGCCGAATTGGACACTTGATGAAATTGAACAATTTCTGCAGCGCTTTTACCTGCTATTTCGCTTCCGCCTGCGCTAAATCGTCCAACCACTTCAACTTTTATATTTTGTATTGCATTTTTGCCATCAAGTCCTTGTTCTCCTTGCTCACCTTCGATGCCTTGCGCGCCTGTTGCGCCTATTTCCCCTTGATCACCCTTATCACCTTCAAATTGACAAGCAGACAATAATGATATTATTGACAAAGCAATGACAGTTTTTCTTATAGACATGGTATTCCTACTTTTTAATGAGTTTATTATTTTAAAAACGCAGCAAGTGTAAAAGTAAGACGTGACATTTTTATGTTAGATAAATGAAGGAAATATTACATGAGGGGTAGGGTTTAATTTGAGAACAATAGGTAATTATACTAAATCAAAATAATATGGGCATATTTTTTACGGTAGACTAGTGGATGCAAAAGGCACTAAAGCGGAGAAGAGTAATTAGCTTGGATATTCTATCCTTTACGCAAAATATATCTTGGTTTTAAACTGGACGTTAGCGCTATGGACAGGTGTTTTTGATGAAGTAATATATTGATTTTATTATTTATACTGTTAAATCATTTTCACTTTACAACTTTAGGTTTAATTGCTTAGAATAGTATCTTCTATTTTGGTGTAAGAATGGAGTCAAGTTTGCTAAGTAGTACCGCAGGTCGATATTTAGACAAATTATTTCTATTTTCGGATAATGATACACTGCGTAACAGTATGCCTAATTGGCGTATAAGCTCGTTAAGAATTATTTTGTTTTGTGCGGTGCTTATAACTTTAATAGCTATTATTAGCACGTATAACTCAGCTTTATCTCTTAATCTACTTTATGTAGTAGTGATAACAATTGTTTTTTTTTCCGTTTCTATAATTTTATTACTGGCTAGTAGATTATATTATATTTTTTGCGCACATGCCTTACTACTTTTAATAGTCACAGCAAGTTTGGTTATGAATTTATTCTTAACTGATATTGAATTGGCTAAAGTAGGTTCCATGCTAATGTATACCTGCCCAGTTATAGCGTTTATTATAATAGGATATAAAACGGCCATATTTTATGCCTTATTGAATATAATTCCACTTTACTTGATTGTTAATAATATAGATCTTTCTGTCTATAGCGGTGTTACCAGCCAATTACCAAGTGCTGATAGAATTATTCATATATTATTATTTTTATTTTTCAATATTTGTATTCCGCTTGCTGTTGCTCGTACTAGTATTGCGGCAAAGCGTCTTAATGAAAGTACACTACGTTCAGCCTACTACCTTAAAGAAAAAAAAGAGCTATACCGAACTTTTTTTACACAATCAAGTAAAATCAAAGTTGTTGTTGACGAGTTTGGAAAAATTGTAGATTTTAATAATCAAGCAAGGAAACTTTTTAACCTTTCAAAGCAACCAAATGGTCATAATGTAACTCTAGAGGAAATATTATTTAATTTCAAAAAAAAATTTTCAAAAGCGAGTATTCCGTTAATTGAATATAACGGTTCTTATGTACAAGTAACGAGTCATAAGGTAATTAGGTCAAACTTTATTGTTTATGAATTTAATGACTGCACAAAAGAAGAACATTTGAAAAATGATTTATTAGAAACTGAGCAGGAAAACAAGCGCTTACGCTATTTTGACAAGCATACTAGTTTGCCTAACAAGTTATGGTTTGAGTTAAAATGTAAGCATCTACTTAGTAAGTATCCCACCTATAAAAAATATTCATATATTATTGTATTGCAAAATGCAGACAACGAGTATTTTCAATTAAAATACGGCAAAAATGCGTCTAAAATAATGATAGCTGACGCTTACAAACAGTTAATAAAAAAAGTTGATGATGTATTAGCTTGTGCATATATAGGTTCAAATCAGCTTGCTTTATTGATGAATACTCCATCAAAGAAAGTTCTTAAAACTAAAATTCTTACTCAGATTAAGCCTGATCTAGATTCTAGTTTTGAGTTTAAACATTCAAAGTTTAAACATTCATTTATATTTGGCTGTGATGCTTTTTCAGAAAAGGTTCAAACTTGTGAAACAGTTCTTAATAATGCAATTAGTGCTTTAAAACAGTCAAATAAAAATAATCCATTTAACTGTTATAACGAATTAAAGTCGAAACTCTTTATAGAGAAGTATGAAATATCAATATTGCTTGATGAAGCATTAAAATCAGATGAATTAGATATTTTTTATCAACCAAAAGTGCTAGCCAATGGGAAATGCATTGGGCTAGAAGCATTAGCAAGATGGAATAGCTCCACAATTGGAACTATTTCGCCCGCCATATTTATTCCAATAGCGGAAGAGTACGGTATGATTGATCGTTTGACTGATTTTGTAATAAAAAATGTATGTTCTCAATTATCAACATGGAATAATGAAGGTGTAGAAACGGTCACTGTAGCAATAAATATCTCATTGATTAATTTTAATAAACCTAAATTCATGTCAAATTTAGTGAAAAATTTAGCTGATTTTACTATTAATCCACAACAAATTGAGTTAGAGCTAACTGAAACAGCTCTTGAAACAAATCAAGAGTATTCTATTAACTTATTAAAGTCATTGCAGTCTTGGGGTTTTATTATTTCAATAGATGATTTTGGTGTTGGCTATTCAAATATATCTAGAATAGCTGATTTCCCCATTGATAAACTTAAATTAGATAGATCTTTAATAAACAAAATTACAACGTCTTCACGACAAATTAAGTTAGCCAAAGTTATACTTTTTATGTGCAAGGAATTAGATATACAATGTGTAGCTGAAGGCGTTGAAACTCAAGAACAAGTTGAAGTTATGTCGAGTATTGGTTGTCAAGAGTTTCAAGGGTTCTATTTTTCAAAACCTTTATCTGTAGAAGATTACGAGAAACATATAAATCAACATGGTTTGATTTTTGATGAAAGTACTAATTATACGATGGTAGAGGAATAGTAAATAGACGTTAATGACAAATAAAGGCTCTTGAATAGCATCATTTTAATAATTAGTATTATTTACTAGGGTTAATAAAATCATTGTTATGATATTTATCAACCCTGCACAATATTATTGTTTTTGTTTTACCGCATCAGCTAATAGGACTAATATTTCTTCACTCACGGTTAAATCAATACAAGCATCCGTAATACTCTTACCATAAACCAGTGGGGAATCTGCTTTTACTGTTTGATTTCCTGCTTCAATAAAACTCTCAATCATAACGCCAAACACACTGTTGTCACCTTGTGTGATTTGTTGAGCAAGTGAGCGAGCAACATCAATTTGTTTGTTATGATCTTTGTAACTATTACCGTGACTACAATCAACCATAATGCCAGGATTTAGTTCTGCTTTTGTTAATTTATCACGTGTATCTTTTATATCTTCACGATGATAGTTAGGTACTTTACCTCCGCGTAAAATCACATGCGAAAAAGGATTACCGTGAGTACGATATATGCACATTTGACCACTTTTATCAGGTGAATAAAGTACGTGAGGTACGCTTGCTGCTTTTATAGCATCTAAGGCTATTTTAACATTACCGTCAGTACCATTTTTAAAACCAACAGGGCAGGAAAGTGCTGAAGCAAGTTCTCCGTGTACTTGGCTTTCAGTGGTACGAGCGCCAATAGCACCCCAGCTGATGAGATCAGAGATATATTGACCTGTAACCATGTCTAAAAATTCGGTACCTGCAGGCAAACCCATAGCATTAATATCAACCAATAATTGGCGGGCAAGGTTTAAGCCTTTTGCTACATGAAATGATTTGTCTAAATCAGGATCACTAATAAGACCTTTCCAACCAACAGTTGTACGCGGTTTTTCAAAGTAAACACGCATAACAATTAATAATTCGTTATTATATTTATCTCGTAATGTTTTTAGTCGTTCAGCATAGTCAATAGCCGCTTTGGTATCGTGTATGGAGCAAGGGCCTATTATCACTAACAAGCGTTTATCGTCACCACTAATAATAGCTTCAACTTCTTGACGACTTTTCATGATAAAGTCTGCTGTTTTTTTAGTAAGGGGAATTTGCTCTGCTAGTTGAGCTGGAGACACTAAGTTATCAATCAAACTTGTTCGTAATTCATCTGTTTTAATTGTCATATTATTTCTTTTTTATTGAGCACTCTCTTTTTGAGTATTCTTATTCTCAAAAAAGAACAAAATATTATGAAATATTAAGAGTGCTTATGCATGTAATACCAAGTAGATTAATAAATAGAATAAGTATTATTTATTAATCAATAACTTCCCTTTAAGCCTTTTAGCTATCACTAAGAGGGGATAAGAGGGAAATAATTCAAGTGATTTGGTATAAACTAAATTATGGGCGCTAACATAGCTAAATTTAACGATAATGTGAAATATTTTAACAATATAACGTCTTAAAAGTTGATATAGTTTGAGCGTTTTTTTTTCAATTTAGTATTTATATCTTTGCAGTCCTGTTTCATTGAGAATTTTTGCAGTGATCTCTTCTACTGAAAATTTAGTGGTGTTAATGAAAGGAATCTTTTCTTTTTTATAGAGTTTTTCTACTTCTCTCACCTCCATTTTACACTGCCTAGCTGATGAATATTTTGAGTTTGACATTCTCCCTTCACGAATATCAATTAATCGTTGAGCGTCGATGGTTAATCCAAATAATTTCTTTTTATAGGGTTTTAAAAACTCGGGTAGTTTAAGTTCATCCATGTCATCGTCGGTAAATGGGTAATTTGCGGCTTTAATGCCGTACTGAAGCGCTAAATACAATGAACTTGGTGTTTTACCTGATCGAGAAACACCAACTAAAATAACATCGGCATCTTCATAATTGGTTACTACTGAACCATCATCATTGGCTAAGGCATAATTAACGGCTTCTATTCTGTAGTCGTAACTGTTTTCATGAATACTGTGTGTTCTGTGAGCCTTAGGTTTAGCTTTCATATTTAATTTTTTTTCTAAAGGTTCAACAAAATGCTCTAAAAAATTAAAAATAACCCCGTCGCAACTATCTATTATTTCACGAATATCATTATTCACAAAGGTATGAAAAACCAACGCAGGCTCTTTAGAACGAGCTGTGGCTTTATTAATTTTTTCTTTTGTTTCATTAGCTTTTTCGATTGTTTCAACAAAGGAGATGGTTTGATGCTCAAATTCAGTTGGAAATAATGAGAGTAATGCATGGCCGAAAACTTCAGAGGTGATTGCTGTACCGTCAGAAATATAAAATGCAGTGCGCATGTGAATCCTTATAGAGTTATTTTTTGAGATATTCAAAGAAAACTTTTACATTATCTTTCATTTTAACGTTTTGTTTCAATAGTTGGCAGTGTAGAATGTATTTAGCTACAAATAAATAAACAAATTTAACCTTTTACTGACTTCTTAATGGAGAATTGTTGTGCAAGAGAATGTGCTTTGGTATGAAAACTTGGGAATGGGGGATGTTGATCGCGTTGGCGGAAAAAATGCATCACTTGGAGAAATGATTTCAAATTTGGCAAATGTAGGTGTACAAGTGCCGACAGGTTTTGCGACAACGTCTTTTGCTTTTAACGAGTTCCTTGAGCAAAGTGGCATAAATGAAAAAATATACCAATTACTAGATACCCTTGATGTTGATGATGTAAATGCGTTAGCAAAGAGTGGGGAAACCATTCGTCAATGGATTATCGACACGCCATTCTTACCACAAATGCAACAAGATATAGAACAGGCTTATAATAAGTTAGCGGGTGATTTTACTGCAGATGCTTCGTTTGCTGTGCGTTCGTCGGCAACAGCTGAAGACATGCCAGATGCTTCTTTTGCTGGTCAACAAGAAACTTTTCTTAACGTGCGCGGTTTAGATGCTGTAATGGTTGCCATTAAACACGTATTTGCTTCGCTTTTTAATGACCGTGCTATTTCATATCGGGTACATCAAGGTTATGACCATCGTGGCGTTGCTTTATCTGCGGGTATTCAACGCATGGTGCGTAGTGATATTTCAGCTTCTGGCGTTATGTTTACTATTGATACTGAATCAGGCTTTGAAGATGTTGTTTTTATCACCTCAAGTTTCGGTTTAGGTGAAATGGTAGTGCAGGGTGCTGTTAACCCAGACGAATTTTATGTTCATAAACCAACCTTAGCTAAAGGTAAGCCAGCAGTAATTCGCCGTAATATTGGTAGTAAAGCGATAAAAATGGTGTATACCGAGTCACAAGAACACAATAAACAGGTTGAAATTGTTGATATTGATGAGCAAGACTCAAATCGTTTTTCACTAACAGACGATGAAGTACAACAATTAGCAAAACAAGCGGTGATTATTGAAAAACATTATGGTCGCCCAATGGATATTGAGTGGGCAAAAGATGGCTTAAATCAAAAACTTTATATTGTTCAAGCACGTCCAGAAACAGTAAAAAGTCGTGAAAATTCAAATGTAATGGAACAATTTCAGTTACATACCAGTGCAAATGTTATTTGTGAAGGTCGTTCAATTGGGCATAAAATAGGCAGTGGTGAAGCAAAAGTTTTAGCTTCATTAGATGAAATGGACAAAATTTTACCTGGCGATGTACTGGTAACTGACATGACGGACCCTGATTGGGAACCTATCATGAAACGTGCATCAGCTATTGTAACTAACCGTGGTGGTAGAACTTGCCACGCGGCAATTATTGCACGTGAAATGGGTATTCCTGCTGTTGTTGGTTGCGGTAATGCCACCAGTTTAATTGCGACAGGTGATGATATTACCGTGTCTTGTGCTGAAGGTGATACTGGTTTCATTTATCAGGGAAAACTCGATTACACGGTAACAACATCAGAAATTGATGCGATGCCAGAGTTACCACTAAAAATAATGATGAATGTGGGAAACCCTGATCGTGCCTTTGCTTTTGCTAAATTGCCTCATGCGGGTGTGGGGTTAGCCCGTTTAGAATTTATTATCAACAAAATGATTGGCATTCACCCGAAAGCGTTATTAAATTTTGATGAACAATCAGCAGATTTAAAAGATGAAATCAGTGATATTATTGCAGGTTATGACAGCCCTGTTGAGTTCTATATTGCCAAATTGACTGAAGGTATTTCTACGTTAGCCGCAGCGTATTCACCTGAAAAAGTGATTGTGCGTATGTCTGATTTTAAATCAAATGAATACGCTAATTTGGTGGGTGGCGAAGAGTATGAGCCAGACGAAGAAAACCCCATGATTGGTTATCGTGGGGCTGCTCGCTATATTTCTAAAGATTTCCGTGATTGTTTTGCACTTGAGTGTGAAGCCATTAAACGTGTAAGAAACGAGATGGATTTAACCAATGTTGAAGTTATGATCCCGTTTGTGAGAACATTGGAAGAAGCGTCACAGGTAATTGATATTTTAGCCGAACATGGTTTAAAGCGTGGTGAGAATGGGTTGCGTATCATCATGATGTGTGAATTACCTTCAAACGCCTTGCTTGCGGATCAATTTCTTGATTACTTTGATGGTTTTTCAATAGGCTCTAATGATTTAACCCAACTAACACTTGGTTTAGATAGAGATTCAGGATTAATAGCTCACTTGTTTGATGAACGTAACCCTGCGATAAAAGTTTTATTGTCTATGGCTATCAGTGCTTGTAAAAAACGTGGCAAGTATGTTGGTATTTGCGGTCAAGGACCGTCAGATCATGAAGACTTTGCTGCTTGGTTAGTTGAGCAAGGAATAGACAGTGTGTCACTAAATCCTGATACCGTATTGCCAACATGGCTATATCTTGCTGATAAATTAGCTGGAGAACAGTAACGCGTAAAATAGTGAGTATAAGCGCTAATATGCTTGTAACCACAGTTGTACTTAAATTAGTTTAAAAAACATTTTGATGAAGGTGAGTGCAATAAAAAATTACACTCACCTTTTTTGATCATCTTTGTATAGAGTGGAAAACCAATTAATATTGATTCTTTGGTTATAGACTTAGATTATTGGTTAACTTGCCAAAGTTCTATTTCAAGGTCAGGGTAGTGTCCAGAAAGGTGGAGTGCAATACCGCCACTTGCGTGTAGTTTTAACCAATGACTATTTTGTTTGTCTAGTTGGAAATAATGATAACCAGCATGGTAAGGCACTTGTCTTGGTGCAACTGGCAACGCAATAATACCAATACCAGGAAGTTGATTATTTACGAGTTCTCTTATGCTTTCAACTGAGCCTATTTTGATTTGCGCAGGTAAACGTTTGCGCACTTCTTCGTTTGGTAATGCAGCTTTTACTGCAATGATAAAGTCAGCATGTTCTAAAGAATTTTTATCATGTATTGGTGTAAAATAAATACCGTATTGGCTTTTTTCTAATGGTAACTCTATAGCAGTTTGTTCTAATACCGTACTTAAGCTTTGTGTGATACTTGCCATCACATTGCTAAAAACATAACAAAGGTTGTCATGCTGATATTTAGGAAATTCAGGAGACCGTTTGTCTGAGGCACTAAAGGTTGCTAACTCACCTGAAAAAGTAATGATAGTACGGTATAAGGCTTCGGGATGAATACCTGACATTAAGTTATAATGCTCAAATAATGGCTGGTATTTGTTTAGTAATTGCAACATTAAAAAATCTGATATAGAACTTGAAGAGCCTTGTGCTTGGCAGAGTCGTGCGGCTATTGCGTCTGCGCGTTGGTTTATCATGCCTTTTATCTCTCGCGTTACCTTGACTAGCCCCTGAATATTGTCAATAGATAAACAGGCGGGAATAAACTTCTTATCTAATGAGATAACACCTTCTTCTGATACTTCAATAATACGGGCGATTGCAATGGAAACATAGCCAGAGCGGTCTTCATCTTGCAACTTAAATTGGCAATGTAGTTTACCTATCTGTAGCACTTCAGTCGCGTCAGAGCCAATCGTTGTATCGATAATATTATGATCATGATAATGATAACGAGTGATTAAGGTTTCTTCTCCATTTGAAATATTTAAACCAGTACTTTTGCTGATGGGCAATACTAGGTAAATTAATTGATCTAACGTGCCTGAAGGTATACTAATGGCTTCAGGTAACAAGCCTTGTTCGGGTAAAATAGCTAGTGTATTGTCTGGAAAAAGACACTCAACACTATTGAGTCGGAACTGTCCTAAAGAGAGTAGACTGTGATCAATATCGAGATCAAATATTCCCCAAGAAAAAGGGGTTGTTTTGGCGTTAATTCTTGCTTGTTGAAACTGCAGATAGCGTTCTTGTTGTTGCATATGCTGCGGACGTAAGAACATTCCCTCTGTCCATGCTACTGGGCTGAAATCACTCATAAAATCCTTCTTTTACTTTATTTATTACTGTTATAAATAGCTAATTTTTCAATATTCATCGTGAAATTATCGTAGCCCGTTGGAGAAACCTCAATAACTGAACGCCAACGAGAGCTATCAATGTTTCGATAAGCAACAACAAAACCTACATAACGCGTATTTTTATTTAATACCATTTTATATTGCTGTAACTCTTCAGGTTGTAGTTCTAATTCATCTTTCTTAAGTAAATCTGGTCCCAAGATGTCTTCAGGTGATTCATATAGTGTAAAAAAATCTTGAGTATCAAAGATTGTACGTGAAGATAACTCAAAAACTTTGATGACAACAGGGGAAGCTCTACCGTTCATATCTGGATTGATATCAGCTGATGCGTTAAAATTGATATCGGTTGATGGCGGTATGATTGCGTTTATGGTCGTACAACTTGCAATTAATATTATATTAATTGAAACGAACAGGGTTAGAATTATATGTTTTAAAGTCATTTTTACCTACTAATACTTATAATGATTTAATTTTCTTATCATATGCTCTTACGAAGTCATCTGATAACACTGAACTGCCATTAGCAGCGATTTCATTGACCATGTCCTTATGTAAACTTTGATATGTTTTCCAGTAACGTAATTGTTTTTGGCCTGGAATTAACTGATCAAATACAGAATCCTTTAAGTCTTTTTTCTCTATTTCGGTTGGCGCAAGTTGCTTAAATATGCCTTCAATAGCGCCCATTGTACCTGCCGTAAGGGCTATGTCGTGTTTTTTTGTATCATTAAAGGCTTCTGTAATTGCTTTTGATGACGGTAAAAAACTTGAGCTTCGTTTTAAAAATAAATTATGAAAAACGTCGTCTATTGTCGCTGAAAATTTTAGTGGATTGTTCTCTTGCTGTTGAAAAGTGGTTTGGTTAATTCTAAATTCACTTTTTAATGCTGAACGAGTTCTTAATGACTCAACTAAACCCATTAACATTAATTGCATACTTTGACCCATTTCAAAGAGCAGTTCATCATCTAGTTGTTCTGATTTGATTAACTCAGAAATACCTAACCCCTTAATAAAGGCGTCAAAATTTGTGTTAGTTGCAGCAACGGGGCTTTTATATTGCTTTTGGGTGGTTTCTACTGGTTTAACAGGTATTGCCGTTTCTGTATGTAAAGGAGCCGAAGGTGCACTGGCTGGTTTAACTGGTTCATCAAAAACAGGGTTATTTGTCATTTTAGATTTAAGAATATTTGTGTCCCATTCTTCAGGTATAGGTTGCGGTACATCAAAATGGTCATTTAGGTCATTAGTCACTAATATATTCGATGCGTTATTTGGTACTAATGGTTGATCACCAAATAAAGTACTCGGGGCAATACCTTGAACAGGAGAACTTATGATTGGTTTGTTACTCTGGGTTAATGAGG
>Ga0193960_1001044_pt1 | contig 11248 bp, 7 predicted proteins | sample FB_3_MG_FD_140338 | JGI IMG/M metagenome (GOLD analysis project Ga0193960, IMG submission 140338) | Microbial mat bacterial communities from the Broadkill River, Lewes, Delaware, United States - FB_3_MG | ecosystem: Environmental > Aquatic > Freshwater > River > Microbial mats | place: USA...
CATAACAGCTGCAGTAATACCAGATAATCGTCCCCAACCACCTGAAGTATAGTTAATAATAGATTGCCCAATCATAGCACATCCAGGCATTGCACCAAAAAATCCACATGTGATATTTCCACATCCTTGCGCTATACACTCTTGGTTTGCACTTCCTCTAGTGCCACTTATTTCATCTAAAACTGAAAGTGTTAAAAGTGACTCTATCACCCCAACAAGAGCAACAATCACAGCATATGGTAAAACTAAAATAAGAGAATCTAAACTAAATAGTGTTGTAGGGATAGTTAGGGTTGGAAGTAAACCTTTAAATTCTGCAAGATTTGCTAAGTCACCTACAAGTTTTGTTTCAAGTCCTGTAAAATATACAGCTAACGTAAACGATACAATAGCAACAAGTCCAGCAGGAACTGCTTTAGTTACTTTAGGAAGAAGAAACATAATAGCCATTGTTCCTAAAATGATTCCATACATTAAGGCATTTGCACCCTCTAAAAATTTAAATTGGCTTGAGGCTATAACTACTGCCAAACCATTTACAAAACCATGAAGTGCAGGTTGTGGCACTAAACGGATAAATTTACCCATTTTAAATGCACCTATTAAAATCTGAATGCTTCCTGCTACGATTGCAGTTAATGTAATAAGTTGTAAAATTCCAAATGTAACTTCAGAAGGAGATAAACCTTGTGCTTCTAGCAATGTTCGTGCAGTAAGGGTAAGTCCAACAAGTACAATTGCAACAGCACCTGTAGCACCACTAATCATACCAGGTTTTCCACCCATAATAGCAGTAATAAAACCTAAAATAACAGCGGCATATAAACCAACTATTGGGCTTACTTGTGCAATAAATGAGAAAGCTATAGCTTCAGGGACTAAAGCAACAGCAACAACTAAGCCTGATAAAATATCATTTTTAGCACTTGAACCTATAAAAGTATCTTTAAAATTTAACAATTTATTTCCTAGTTATAATATATTCGCGATTCTATCAAAATAATGATTAAAAGCTAAAAATGGAATTTTTAGCTTGTTTTGATTAGTTTAGGTGGTTTGTTGTATTGAGGTAGTTTTTTTCTTCTTGTAGTGACCAGTTTCTAATTTGTTTTAAAAACTTTTTTTGATCTTCATAAATCTCTTTAAATAATTTATTTTCTTTCGAATATTGTTGAAAAATAAGTTTTTTTGCTTTATGAAGTTTTTTTAAAACTTCTGGAGGTAGATTCTTGATTTGTATATTAGGATAATCATGTAAAATCTTTTCCCAAGCTTTTGCATTGAGATAAAAATTTTCGTAGTAAAGTTCAAGTGAAGCAGTTTTCATGGCCGTTAATAAAACTTTTTTATAGTTTTCAGGAAGTTCTTGGAAAGCTTTTTTATTTACTAAAAACTGCATTTGTGATGCAGGTCTATCCCAGCTAGTATAAAAATAAGGTGAAAACTTATGATAACCCATTTTTATATCGATACTTGGAGATGTACCATTTATAACGTTTAATTCATTTTTTTTAAATGCTTCTTCGAGGTCTGTTGATGCAATATTTTTAAGTTTTACCCCATACATCATTAGAATTTCACTACTAATTCCTTGATTAGTAATTTGTAAATTTTTTAAATCCTCGATATTACGAATCTCTTTATTAAACCAGCCCCCATTGAGTGTCCCTAAATCTCCTCCTGGAAAACTTAAAACTTTAAATTTATCATATACTTTTGTCATCAGTTTTTGACCATTGCCATAATAAAACCATGTATTTTGCTCTTTTGTTGTCATCCCTAAAGGTGTACCTGTAAACCAAATAGTATTTATATCAATGTTTTTGTATTTTGCTGAGTTTGTGTGTCCCATCTCATAGTTTGCATTTTGAACTAGCTCTAAAATAGAAGATTGTGAATTGTGTTTTTCTCGACCATTTATTTTTATGATAAATCTTTCATTTGTCATCTCTTTAACAAGTCTTGCCATCTTAAATGAAGTAGATGCTATTGGGGTGAGTGTTGTTTTCCAATCCATTGCAAGATTCCACTCAATATTTTTATTTGCATAGGTAGCAGTGGAAAATAAAATACTTGTTAGTACAAATCCATAAAGTTTTCTCATTAATCTATCCTTTTAATAGATTTTATTGTACTTGATAATTAATTTTATTACGTTTAAACTCTAAATATTCAGTTTCAAGTTCATGTGCTGTTCTGTATTTTGAAAAATCTTCTTTTGCTGTAATATCTTTTACTATTTTTTCCATAGTTATAAGATTTTCTTTATTTACTTCTTCTTTCAGTTTTGTGTAGTGATCTACTAAGCTATCAAATGCGAAATTGTATTCATAACCTAATGTACCTTTTGAATTAATAACTTTTTTGATAAAAATCCAATTTGAAAAAATAGTATTCCAAGCTCTTTTTTGTTCTGAAGTGATACACAAAGTAGTAATAATATCTCTCCATTTATAAAGACCAAAATATGCTTGGTGGTTTGTCCAAAGTTCATTTATCCACCAATCTTCAAATGCTGGAAGACCTTTAAAATCTGGTAAATTATTTTCCTCAATGTTTTCTTGAATATTTTGAATTAACACAGATAGATGTAAAACTAATATAGGTACATGGATATTTACCATGCCAAGTTTATTTATATCTTCTTCTTTTGTATTTTTTAAGAGTTCTTGCCAATCTTTTTTTATCTCTTTTAATTCTTCATAAAGAGAGTCATGAATACGAAGGTCTAAACTTATAGTTGCTTCTGCAATAGCACAAATTTCAGTATCTTCTATCTCCATATCATGTGGAAGTTCATCAACAATCATCATCGCTTCAAGTTTTTGATCATTTGTCATGCTATGATCTCTTTTAATTCTGATTTTTTGATATTTATAGTAATTTCTTCTTTGTATAGCTTCTTTAAGTTTTTGTTCTTTTTCTAGTTCGAGAAGATCCCGTTGCTGTAGCTCTTTTAAAATGATTTGGTTTTTGTCTAATGCTTCTTGTGATTTTTCTAAACCAATTTCTGTTGAAGCCTTAGCCATGCTTGATAATTTGTTTGCACCTGATTCATGATCAACAAGCTGTTGTTTTAAGATTTTGATTCTTGTTTGATTTTGTTTGATTAAATCTTGTATCGCAATTATTGCATTCATAATAAAACTCTTTCTATTAATATATATTTATTCTAGTATTAAATTGATAATATAATGATTAAATAATTATTATTATTTTAGAATAAACAAAAAAAGTAACAATAAGAAAGTCTTTTTAAATATGATAATAACTTTAATTATAAGCAACTTGATAAATTTATAAAAAGTTACGTTAAATTTAGAAAAGAAAAAAATAATTTTTTCTGCTTTAAATAATAATTTTTTTCTTTTAGAATAGGATATATTTAGTATTTTATTAAGGAAACACTTTGTACAATGCTATCAACAGAATTAATGAAAAGGTTGAATATATGTTTGGTATGGCATCACAGAAAGACTTAGAAGTAATGGATAAATTTTTTAATGAATTTTTAGAGTTCGTTACAAATAAAAAAAATAAATTCAATTTTAAACAACAATCATCAAATGCAAATGTTAATAAACTTTTAGAATCTTGGTCAGAAAAAACAAAAGAGTTAGACGCAAGAATGAAAGATGACATGAGAGTTATGGGTGAAATTGTTTTAACTACAGATAAAATAGAACAAGGTATTTTTAAATGTAGAATTCATTCAGATACAAAAAATCCAATGATTACAACACTTAAAATCAATATGAATAAAATGCTTGACGTAACAGAAGATACAATGAATGAGTTATCAAAAGTGTTAAATTTATATGCAAATGATGATTTTAGAGAAAAGATTAATATTAATCCAAATTTAAAAGAGAACATGCTTGATGTGATGAATAGTGTAAATAAATTAGGCGATGCTTTATCAACAAGTGCAAATCAAAACCTTAAAAATGGTAAACACTTGGAATTAAACTCAGCAACTATGAAAGAATCTGTAAATAACCTTGCAGATAAAGCAAATCAACAAGCAGCTTCATTAGAAGAAACAGCAGCTGCTGTTGAAGAGATTACAAGTATTACTAGAAATAATGCAAATAATGCGGTTCAGATGTCAAAACTTGGTGGGAAAGTACAAACAGCTGTATCAGATGGTATGAGTCTTGCAGATCAAACATCAAAAGCGATGGATAACATTAATGATCAAGTAAGCGCTATTAATGAAGCAATTACAGTTATTGATCAAATTGCATTTCAAACAAATATCTTAAGTTTAAATGCTGCTGTTGAAGCTGCAACTGCAGGTGAAGCAGGTAAAGGGTTTGCAGTTGTTGCGCAAGAGGTTAGAAATCTTGCTTCAAGAAGTGCAGAAGCTGCTAATGAGATAAAAAATCTTGTTGAAAATGCTGCTACAAAAGCAAATGAAGGTAAAAAAGTAAGTGATCAAATGATACAAGGTTATGAATCATTAAATGTAAACTTCACAGAAACTATTAAGTTAATTGAGGATGTTAGTTCTGCATCAAAAGAACAGATGACAGGAATAGAGCAAATTAATGACTCTGTTACATTATTAGATAGAGTTACTCAAGAAAATGCAAATGAAGCAAGTTCTGTTGCAGAGATAGCACAAGATGTAAGTAAATTAGCAACTAATTTAGTTGCTGAAGCAAGTACAAAAAAATTTAACTAAGAGGATATAGCAATATGGCAAGAGAGACAGTACTAGATGAATATGCTTTTTTGGTAAGTGAAACTGATGCAAAAGGAAATATAAAATTTGCAAATGACGACTTTTGTAAAGTAGCTGGATATAGCTTAGATGAATTAATGGGACAACCTCATAATATGGTAAGACATCCAGATATGCCAAAAGCTGCCTTTAAATCACTTTGGGACACTGTTCAAAAAGGTGATATTTGGACAGGATATGTTAAAAACTCAACAAATGACGGTGGTTATTATTGGGTATATGCTACAGTATTTCCATTTACTTCATGTGATGGAAGTAAAGGATATTTATCATGTAGACGAAAACCTAGCAAAGAGGAAATAGATGAGCATGAAGCTTTATACAAAGAGTGGAAAAAATCTGAGTAATAACTCAGTTTTTTTATTTAAATGGTAAAATAATAATGAACTCGGCACCTTTATAGTTTTTATTATTATATACGTAGTCACTATTCACAACACGAATTCTTCCGTTCATACCTTCATCGATAAGATTATAAGTCATATGTAATCCCAATCCTGTACCTTGAAACTTGTGTTTTGTTGTAAAATAAGGTTCAAATATTTTTGTAATAATATCATCGGGTATTCCCCCTGCATTATCTTTAAATCGAATAACTACTTTTTTATTTTTAACATAAGAATTAATAAAAATCATTTTGTTTTGTTTTTTAGAAAATGCATCTTTAGCATTGTTAAAAATATTCATAAAGCATTGAATAAGTTCATTTTCATATCCATCTATCTCTATTTTATCATCAGTATTAAGAATAATATCAATTTCATTATTTTTTACAGTTCCACTAACAAGGGATAAAAATTTATCTATAATTGCAGTTAAATTAAAGTATTTTTTTGGACTATCATTTTTAATAAAGTTTTTAAAATCATCAATAGTTTGAGATAAGTACTGTACATTTTCATTAATAGCAGTACAAGTTTTATTAAAATCTTCATCTATTAAGAGTCCAAATTCTTTTTGCAATTGCATCCCTGTAGCAGCAGTTGATATAACAGATAATGGTTGTCTCCATTGGTGTGCAATATTTGCAATCATCTCTCCCATTGAAGCTAATTTTGATTGTTCTGAGAGTCTTGCTTCTTGTTGTTTATCTTTAGTTATATCTTTCTGGATACCAACAAAGTTAGTTAAATTGTTATCTTCATCATATATAGGGGAAATACTTATAAAATTGTAAAATAGTGTTCCATCTTTTTTATAGTTTCGAAGTTCTACTTGTATTTTTTCTTCGTTTTTAATAGCATTTTGTAAGGTATCTATATCTTTTTGATAGATATCTTTATTTTGTAAAAATTTACAATTTTTACCCAAAACTTCTTTTTGTGTGTATCCTGTGATTTTTTCAAAGGCTTTATTTACATAAATAAGTTTATGTGATGGGTCTGCAGTCGTTATGGATACACCATAATTTACATTCTCAATAACCTTTTTAAATAATTCTAAAGCTTTAGTTTTTTTCAACAGTTTTTTTTCTAAAATATTTCTAATTTTTATATCTGCATCTATTTTTTTATTTTCTTTTTCAATAGTAACTGCAGCAAGGTGTGCATATGAACTTATGAGTTTTAGTTGAAATTCACTAGGGATACTTGGCTTGTTATTGTACATAGCAAAAGTTCCTAAAATCACATTATGTGATGAAAAAATAGGTTCAGACCAGCAAGAGTGTAGATTTGCTTTTTGTGTTAACCTCAAATAGGGTTTCCAATTCTCATGAGTATCTATATTTTCAACGATAATACGTTTTTTACGAAAAGCGGCACTTCCACAAGAGCCAACTTTATCTCCTATAGTAAAACCATCATTAGCTTTGTTATAAAATTCAGGTAAACTAGGTGCTGAAGCAGTTTTTAATTGGCTTTTGTCCTTATCTAATAAAAGTATAGAACATTTTATATTTTTATTTCTTTTTTCAGACATTTCAACAATTTTAGTTAAAATTTTTTTTGTGTCTGTTTCATAGTTCATATATTCTAGAAGTTCATTATTATCTTCATAGATAACTTGATACTGTTTAATCTCTGTTATATCTCTTACTATGGATATGACACCAAGAAGTTTCTCTTCTTGATTAAATATTTGTTGTTTAGTTGTTTTGAAATAGATTGTATCTTTGTCATCTGATTCAAAAATATCATCAAAATCAATAGCTTGAAATCCATTTAAAACATCTTGATCATTTTTAAAACAGTGATCTGCATTTTCTTTAGAAAATAAGTCATAATCAGTTTTACCTATTATATTTTTTAAAGGTTCACCAATAAATTCTACATAACTTTGATTGCAATGAGTATATTTGCCATCTATATCTTTTATAAAAGCCATATCGGGAATAAAGTTTATATATTCTGTAATGTTTTTTTCATCAATTATTTTTTTTTGCATACTTTAATTTACTTCTTTGTTTGTACATTTTTTGGACCAACATCTAAACTAGGTTCTCCTAAATAATATCCTTGCGCGTAATCTATATTCATCTCTTTTACTTTATCATAAATTGTTTTACTTGAAACAAATTCTGCAACAGTTTTGACACCAATTTTATGTGCAAAATCAACAATAGTTTTTGTGACAAACTGAGACTTCTCATCTTTGTCTATATTTCTAATCATACTACCATCAATTTTTAAATAATCAAAATCTAAATTCATTAAATATTCAAAGTTTGAATATCCTGTTCCAAAATCATCTATGGAAATAGTAGCTCCATATGCTTTCACTTTGGAAATAAAATCTGCAACTTCTTTAAAGTCTTCAATCCCTTCAGATTCTAAAATTTCAAAAGCGATTCTATCTCCTATAGAATATTTTTTAAATTGTTCTACAATATAGTTTACAATAGTTTCATTTTTCATATCTTCATGATTTAAATTAATAGAAAATATTGCATCAGTATTTTTACACACTTCAAAAGTCTTTTCTAACATAATGAGTGTCAATTTAAAATACAATTTATTTTCTTTTGAAATATTTAAAAAATGTATAGGAACTATATAGTCATTGTTACTTGCTTTTATTCTCATAAGCGCTTCATATTTAATAACTTTGTTTGTTTTACAGTCTATAATCGGTTGAAAGAGTGGTACTATTTTATCATTTATAATAGCATCATTCAGCCTATTTGTCCAGGTTAATCTATTTTCATATTGGCTTAAAGAGAGCATCTCTTCATTGTAAGTAAGATAATGTTTTTTATCTTTTTTTGCAAGTTTTAGAGCCATATCTGCATTTTGTAATAATAAATTTGAACCATATGCAATACCAATCGTTAAATTGATATAAATTTTATCATCCTCTTCAACATTAAATTCATATTTATCTAGGATAGATATGATATTTGATGCAAGTTCTTCAAACTCTTTTATATTTTTGTTATCATGTGAAATGATACCAAATTCATCAGCGTGTAATTTGTAAAGAGTTGCATTTTCAGGTAAGAGTTCTTCGAATTTTTCTTTAAACATAAGTAAAAGATTATCACCGATTGTATCACCATATAGGTTATTAATCTCTTGAAATTTATCAACATTAATAATCATCAACAAATAGTTATTTTCTTTTGCTAAATCAATTTGTAGTGATTTTCTATTTTTTAATTTTGTTAATGAATCATAATAAAACTGGTGTTCTATTGAGTCAAGCATACCATTAAACATCTCTTGCATAGTTTGAATTTCATTGATGTTATCATTTACTTCAACTCTTTGGGTTATATCTGAACTTTTTTTAATATTATCTGCAATATTTATAAAGTTTTGTATAGGTGAAATTAGATATTTGTTAAAGTTCATAAGAAGTAATACAAAAATAACAACAGTAAATGATATCATAAAAAATAAAAAGAATTTTACTATGTCTTTAAGCGCTATTTTGAGTTCAGTGATAGGATAATTTATATTAATTACACCTAGTATATCTCCTTCTTTTGCATTTACATGACATTTTTTACATTTTTCATTTGCAATGACAGGAAAATAGTACTTTATAATTTCGGCATTTACAATATCCAAAGCTTCAATTCCTGCAAAAGCATTCTTAACATTTGTATTTGATTCTCGAATCGCTTTATCTTTGGCAATTTCACCATAAAGTGATGCGACTTTCTCACCTCTATAAACAAAAATCTCTAATTGTTCATCAACTTTATTTAACCTGTGAACAATCTCTTGTATCTCTTCTTTATCCCAACCTTTTTGCATTGCTGAGTACATAGATTCAAATACTAAACGGCTTGTTTTCCGTGCATCTTGTTTTGCTAAACTCACTATCACTTCTTCTTTCATATATTCACTATAAACATATGCAATACAAAGTGTTAGTATAAGCATTAATGAAATTATTTTTGCTGTGATTTTATTATAAGTGGTACTTTTTCGTTCCTTCATCATCAACCTTTTTTATTTCAATATATTATTGTTACTTATATAAGCTTAAAGGTAACTTTTTAAATTAAATTTTTTTTAAGCTTGGATAAATTTATTTCTAATTATTTGATTTCGAAGTTTGTTTTGATATAATCTTTTCCATTATTTAATATAAAGGGGTAGAATGAAAACATTAAAGGTTAAGTTATTAGCAGCATCAATTTTTCCATTGGTAATAGCGATGATTTTATTGAGTGTAATTGGTGTTAATAATCTGATAACAAGTAATCAAGAGTTATTACAAAATTATGAAAATGATATGATTCATGAAAAAGAACAGTTACTCAAAAATGAACTTATTTCGATAAGTGGTGTTGTACAAAGTGTATTAGAAAAGTATGAGAATAAAGTAGAAGCAAAAGAAACAATTATCGACATCTTAACTCAAGTGAGGTATTTAGAAAATCAAAGCGGTTACTTTTTTGCATATGAAAAAAAACAAGAAGATTATTATTTTGCATTTCATGCAACAAAACCTAATTTAAATGGAAAAAAAACTGATATAAATAAACCAGATATTAAAGGTTTTGCATTTAGAAAAGCTCTTATAGATAATGGAACAAAAGATAAATTCGTGACATATTATTATAAAAAACCAAACACAGAACAAATTTTGAAAAAAATAGCTTATTCTATTTATATTAAAGAATTAAATTGGACTATTGTAACAGGTATATATGTAGATGATGTATATGCAAATATTAAAAAAATTGAAAAAAACACAGAAAAAAATTTAACAGAAACAATTATAAAAACAATAATAACTGCTGTAGGAATATTAATAATTACAATAATTCTTATCACTTTTGTAGTAACAAAAGTTTTTAATGAACCATTAAAGAAATTTGAAGAGGGAATCGTGAGTTTTTTCAAATACCTAAATAGAGAATCAACAAAGATTAATAGGCTAGATGATTCACGTGAAGATGAATTAGGGAAAATGGCTAAAATAGTAAATGATAATATTGTGCAAACTAAAGCGAGTATAGAAGAGGATAGAAAAGTTATCGATTCAACAATAGCTACTTTATCTGAATTTGAAAAAGGAGATTTAAGTCAAAGAGTGAAAGCTATCTCTTCTAACCCTGCACTTTTAGAATTAACGAAACTATTAAATCAAATGGGTGAAAGACTAGAATCGAATATAGAAAATATTTTAGATGTATTAAATCAATATACAAATTATAAATACGTAAATAAAGTAAAAACAGATGGTATAAAAAAACACTTATTGGAGTTAGCAAATGGAGTTAATTTACTAGGTGATTCAACTACTCAAATGTTAATAGAAAATAAAAAAAATGGTTTAATTTTAGGAAGCAGTTCATCTATTCTTTTAAATAATGTGAATACATTAAATACAAATTCAAATGCTGCTGCTGTTGCATTAGAACAAACAGCTGCATCATTGGAAGAGGTAACTACAAATATATCAAGTAATACTCAAAATATAGTTAAAATGTCTCATCATGCAAATGAATTAACTACATCAGTTAATTTAGGTCAAAAGCTTGCATCAGAAACTACAATGGCTATGGAAGAGATCAATACAGAAGTTACTTCAATAAACGATGCTATTCAAATTATTGATCAGATTTCTTTTCAAACAAATATATTATCATTAAATGCTGCTGTTGAAGCAGCAACTGCAGGTGAAGCAGGTAAAGGTTTTGCTGTTGTTGCTCAAGAAGTAAGAAATCTTGCTTCAAGAAGTGCTGATGCTGCCAACGATATTAAAGCATTAGTTGAAAAAGCAACTAAAAAAGCAAATGATGGTAAAAAAATCTCAGATGAAATGATTGATGGATACACACATTTAAATGCTAGTATTTCAGAAACACTGAAACTGATAGAAGATGTAGAAAGTGCTTCTAAAGAACAACATGCAGGTATAGAACAAATTAATGTTGCAGTAGCACAATTAGATAAACAAACACAAGAAAATGCTGAAATTGCTTCACAAACACATAAAGTTGCAAATCAAACAGATGAAATTGCAAAAATTGTAGTGAGTAACACAGACTCAAAAGATTTTATAGGTAAAGACACAGTATCAATATAAACGAAATTTAGGTGC
>Ga0193960_1001050_pt1 | contig 11228 bp, 10 predicted proteins | sample FB_3_MG_FD_140338 | JGI IMG/M metagenome (GOLD analysis project Ga0193960, IMG submission 140338) | Microbial mat bacterial communities from the Broadkill River, Lewes, Delaware, United States - FB_3_MG | ecosystem: Environmental > Aquatic > Freshwater > River > Microbial mats | place: USA...
GCAATCAATGGTAAAAATATTCCTAATGAATTGTATAAGTCTGGAGCAAATTTCTCAACTATTATTTCTACTAATTGTACCATTGTTGCAATGGTTGCAATAAACATAATAAAAGATAAGAAACTTAAATCGTAAGTAGCATATTCTTCACCTAACCAGCTTAAAGCTCCTTCTTGTAAAATATATTGATCCAACAACCAGTTTAAAGGCACTGTAATAGCCATTACAAAAATAACTGCTGCACCTAATCCTACTGCTGTTGATACTTTCTTAGATACTGCAAGGTAAGAACACATTCCTAAGAATGTTGCAAATACCATGTTATCTATAAATATTGCTTTAAAAAATAATTCTAAATGTTCCATATTTCTTAGTTATCCTCGATTAATGCTTCGTTTCTCGAGCGTTGTACCCATATAATAATTCCTACAGTAATTAAGGCCATTGGCGCTAACAACATAAATCCGTTGTTCTCATAACCAAAAGCATAAACTCCTGTTTTCTCAATAGGATCTCCTAATACTTTAAATCCTAATAATGTACCTGATCCTAAAAGTTCTCTAAAGAATCCAACAATTACTAAAATTAAGGCATAACCTAATGCATTTCCAACACCATCAATAAACGATCTTATTGGTCCGTTTGCCAAAGCAAAAGCTTCAAAACGTCCCATAATAATACAGTTTGTGATTATTAATCCAACAAAAACAGATAATGTTTTACTTAGTTCATAAGCAAAAGCTTTCAATACTAAATCCACAATAATTACTAAAGTAGCAACAACGATAAGTTGCACTATAATCCTAATTTTTGGTGGAATAATATTTCTCATTAAAGAGATTGTAAGGTTTCCTAACCCCATTACAAATAGAACTGCAATTGACATAACAATAGAAGCCTTTAACTCGGCTGTAATCGCTAAAGCTGAACAAATACCTAATACCTGAATAGTAATTGGGTTATTATCTGCTAAAGGATCTGTTATTAATTTTAAATCTTTTTTTGATAAAAGTCCCATAAATTATTTCTTTAATGTTTTTAAATATGGTAAATATAATTGTAAGTCTTTCTTAAGCATTGCTGCTAAACCATCTCCTGTGATAGTTGATCCTGCAATTGCATCTACTTCAAAATCAGTTTTATCTAAATTTTTAGGATCTGCATTTCCTTTTGATACAGATATTCCTTTGAATATATCTCCATCTAAAAAGTGTTCACCTTTAAAATCGTCCATAAAAAAACGTTCCTTGATGTTAGATCCTAAACCAGGAGTTTCCCCTGCGTGATCAAAAAATACACCTTGAACTACTAACTGATTATCTACAGCTACATAACCCCAAATTGCATCCCATAATCCTTTACCTCTAACAGGTATAATATAATACTCAACATTATCTTTCATTCCCATAAATAATGGTAACCTACGTTGGTATTCTTTATTTTTTGCCGCTGCCTCTTCTTTTTTAAGATCTATTAAATATGCATTTTCGTCTTCAGTTACATCTGTTCCGGTAATTACAACTTGTTTAGTGATATATTTAGAAAACTCTTCACCTACAATATCTTTTGATATAAAGGTAACACTGCTCTCATCATTATCATTAACACCCATTGCATATAGAATATTTTGTTGTTTTTCTATACGTTTGTTCTCTGTAATTTTTTCTTTTAAAGATGATGCTAAAAAAGCTAGTAATGCTCCAACTATTACAACCATTCCGGTTGCAAATAGCACTGTATATACGTTACTTTCTGTATTCTTTGCCATTCTTATGCTGTTTTTGCTTTTAAACGTTTTAGCCTTTTATTAACGTTTGCTCTTACTATATAATGATCAATAGTTGGTGCAAATACATTCATTAATAAAATTGCTAACATTACTCCTTCTGGATATGCTGGATTAAACACACGGATTAAAATTGACAAGAAACCAATTAAAAATCCATATATCCATTTTCCTTTATTAGTTTGCGATGCTGTAACTGGATCTGTTGCCATAAAAACAACACCAAAAGCAAAACCACCAATTAGTAAATGATGCCAAAATTCAGTGCTCATTAAGCTGTAGAATTTACTTCCTTCATGAATCCATCCTGCATCAACAACACCATTAAAAATAATTCCCATTACTAATGCTCCAACAACTGACGATAGCATAATTCTCCAGCTTCCAATTTTACTAAAGATTAAGAATAATCCTGCCAATAAAATTAAGAAAGTTGAAGTTTCACCAACAGAACCAGGAATATACCCCCAAAACATATCTGCCACTGAATACGCTATTTCCTTTCCTTGAGCCAAACTTCCCAGAACTGTTTCTCCGGAAATTGCATCGAGATTTGCTCCACCCGCAATATCACTTGCTCTTTCAGTAGCACCATGAACCCATACTTTATCACCACTCATCCAGGTTGGATAAGCAAAGAATAAGAATGCACGAATGGTTAATGCCGGATTTAGAATATTCATTCCAGTTCCACCAAAAACCTCTTTACCTATTACAACTCCAAATATAACTGCTACTGAAAGCATCCATAATGGAATATCTACAGGAACAATAAGTGGAACCAACATACCTGTTACCAAGTATCCTTCTTCTACCTCATGTCCTTTAATAATTGCAAAAATAAATTCAACACCCAATCCAACCACATAAGAAACTACTACCAATGGTAATACTTTCCATAAACCTATTAGCAAAGCATCAATTGATAAAAAATCAACTGGCGTTCCTAAAGCTGCATAATGTTGAAAACCGGTATTGAATATTCCGAAAATTAAACAAGGAATTAATGCTAATACCACAGTATTCATTGTTCTTTTTAAATCATCGGCTCCTCTAACATGACCACCTGAATTTGTAGTTTCGTTAGGTGTATATAAAAATGTATGAAAAGCACTAAAAGCAGGTAACCACTTTTTACCCTGTCCTTTTTCTTTTATATTATGTAATTTGTCTTTTAAACCCATAACCTTATCCTATTTCTTTTAACATTAAGTCTAAACCTTTTCTAATAATTTCCTGATGTGGTTGTTTAGAAATACAAACAAACTCAGTTAAAGCAAAATCTTCAGGAGCTACTTCGTACATACCTAAAGCTTCCATTTCATCTAGATCTTCATATTTACAAGCTTTTAAAATTTGCATCGGAAAAATATCTAATGGAAAAACTTCTTCATAATTACCAGTTACAACAAAAGCCCTATGCTCTCCGTTAGTATTGGTATTTAAATCGAATTTTTTATTAGGGAATAACCAAGAAAAAGTTAATGCTCTTGTAGTAGAAATTTTATTAAAAACTGGCATTGTCCAACCAAATAATTCATAATCATTTCCTTCAGGAATTACCGTCACCATATTATCGTAATAACCTAAATAACATTTCTGAGTTTTAGATTTACCAGTTAATACGTTACCGCTAATGATTCTATTATCTCCATCATTCAATTTTCCATCAACAATTGAAGCTATTGATGAACCAATCTTAGTAGTAAAATATTTTGGAGCAGCAACAGAAGAACCTGCTAAAGCTATTACACGTTCAGCATTAAATTTCCCAGTTAATAACAACTCTCCAATAATTACTAAATCTTGTGGATTGATTGTCCAAACAATTTCACCTTTATTCACTGGATCTATTTGTGCAATTTGAGTACCTACATTACCTGAAGGGTGTGGTCCAGAAACTTTATGCAGTGTAATATTATCCAATCCAGCTAAAGGAGAATTTGAATTCTTCCCAACAGATACATGAATAGTTCCAGAAGTTAATTTACTAAGAGCGGTAATTGCTGTTTGCAATTCATTTTCCTTACCTGCCAATACGTAATCGTAATCAGCTGCTAAAGGAGCACTAGCATAAGCAGACACAAAAATAGCTTTTGGTGTGCCTTCTGGGTTTGCAATTACGTCATAAGGTCTTTGCTTAATAAAAGGCCAACAACCAGCAGCTAACAAGTGACTTTTCACTTCATCAGCTTTCATAGACTTAGGATTTTTCACTCCAAAATCAACAAATTGTTGTTCTTTATCAGCTTTGATCTTAACTGCTAAAATTTTTCTTTTTTCTCCACGAATAATATCAACCAATTCACCACTTACAGGAGAAGAAAATTTCATTTCTTCATTAGCTTTATTATAAAATACTGGATCACCAGCTTTTAAAATAGCACCAACCTTAGCTGATAATTTTGGAATAATACTGTGGAAATCTTCAGGTTCTAATGTGAACACATCGCTAGACATCGCTTTTTCAGTAATCTTCTCAGATTCACCTTTAAGCTTTATATCTAGTCCTTTCTTAATTCGAATGTCCTTTGACATATATTTAGTTTATTTAATAGTCCTTAAAAAACGGTGCAAAAATAAGAATTTCTGTTTTAGGTTTTGTCATTTTTCATCAATTTTTATGTGATATTTATCACTTTTTGTAATTAAATTCTCTTTTATTGTAGTATCAGTTATATATTTGGTACGTATTTTGTAAAATAAAAATTATCAAACTCCATAAATTTTGAAAAAAAAATCACTTTTAATATTTTTATCAATTATAGCACAGATAGGTTTTTCACAAACCAATTTAATAGCACCAAATCACATTAAAAGTATTGTTTTTAAACCTGTGACTTCAAATAACTACGCTCCATTTATAAAACTGGGAGAAAAATTAATCCTCTCTTTTGACGATTTAAATGCTGATGAACATGATTACACATACAAAATAAATCATTGTACTGAAAACTGGGACATATCAGACCTCTCTGATTTTGAATTTATTAATGGATATTCGGAAGATAGAATTAGAGATTATGAAAACTCTTTTAATACACTTCAACCTTACACCAACTACCACCTATCAATTCCTAATGAAGAAACTCAAATTAAAATTTCAGGAAATTATGTAATTACCATTTTTAATGAAGAAGAAGAACCTGTATTTAACAGGAGATTTGTTGTGTACGAACCAAAAGTAACGGTAGGGGTTTCTATTCATAAAAGCAGAGATTTAAGAACATTTAACACAAAACAATCGGTCGAATTTATCATTAATTATCCTAATTACCGAATTAACAACCCTAGCGAAGAACTAAAAACAATAATATTACAAAATAACAACTGGCAAACTGCTATTACAGGTTTAAAACCACAATTTTATCGTGGCGAACAATTGTTATATAAATACAATAAAGAAACAAGCTATTGGGGTGGAAATGAATTTCTATATTTTGATTCAAAAGACATTAGAAGTTCTACATTAAACATCGCGAACACCGAAATTGGAAACGAATTATACCATACTCATTTATACATTAATGAAGAAAGGATTGACCTTCCTTACACTTTATCACCCGATGTAAATGGAAATTTTATTATTAGAACAATAAACGGCGAAAATAATGCAACTGATGCAGATTATAGCTGGGTTCATTTCTCGTTAAAAAGTTTAGAAAATTTAGATGATAAAGAAATTTACATCCATGGAAACTTCAATAATTGGCAATTAAATGAATTAAACAAATTAACCTTCAACTCTGATTCTAACTTGTACAAAGCAACCATACTATTAAAACAAGGGTTTTACAATTTTCAATATGTTACAAAAGATTCTAATGGGGTTATAAGCAATCATGATATTGATGGTTCACATTTCCAGACTGAAAATGATTATACTGTTTTGGTTTACCATAAACCATTTGGAAGTAGATATACTCGAGTTATTGGTATAGGTTATGGTAATTCCGAAAAAATAAACAATTAATTTTTAATTAAGATTTTAGTATCTTTGATATAGATCTCCAAGTTTAACTTACGATGGTACAACAAGTAACAAACGGTATTAAAATATCTGTAACATCTAATTTCGAAGGCACTAGCTATCGAAATTACAGGTTGTATTATGCCTTTAGTTATACTATTTGTATTGAAAATAAAAGCAATGAAACTGTTCAATTACTGGCAAGGCATTGGAAAATCTACGATTCTTTAAACAACACTGAAATTGTTGAAGGCTCTGGAGTTATTGGTAAAAAGCCAGTATTAAAACCATCTCAAAAACACACCTACAAATCAAATTGTTTTTTAACCTCCCCTATTGGAGCAATGAAAGGTTTTTATAAAATGGTAAATATTGCAACTACAAAAACTTTTAAAGTATACATACCTACTTTCCAATTAATGGTTTCAAATATTCATAATTAAAATGAAGTTAATCCCTTTTAAATTCAATCTAAAACCCAAACAACATAAAGGATTAGAGTGCTTAAATTGTAAGCAACCATTTACTGGGAATGAAAATTTTTGCTCTTATTGTGGTCAAAAAAACACAACTAAAAAGCTAAGTTTTGGCGTATTTATAAACAATTTATTTTCAGGATTCTTCTCCTATGATTCTCGATTTTGGAAAACCTTCATCCCACTTTTAATAAAACCTGGTAAGGTTTCACGACAATATATTGAAGGAAAACGGTCTCGTTTTGTAAATCCATTTAGATTATACTTAAACGTTTCTATTATCTTTTTTTTAATAATTGGTATTTCTTCCAAAGTGGGCGATCCAAATATTAATGATAGCATTTTAACAATTAATGATAATGAAAAAGATTCAATAACGATTCTAGCCCCACAAAAAATAGATTCTTTATTAACCAATGTTCAAAATCAAATTATTGAGACAATTGAAAATGACTCTCTTAAAAAGAGTACAGAAAAGGATGTTAAGAATGTGATAAATATTGTTAAAAATGAGATTAACAAAACCAATAATAAAGGTACGATTCCATTAAAAAACAACACAATTCATTTTGGCGAAAAAATAGATGATTTTATGTCTTTCCAAAAAGAACATCCAAATTATTCCAATGAGCAAGCATTAGACAGCTTAGGTTATACGAAAACCATTTGGAATAAATTTTACTATCAGACGACATCAAATATTACAGCAAATGTTAAAGATGTCAAGACCAAAGGTGGAGGCAAAAAATTATTTAAAAAACTGACCTCTCATATATCAATATCACTTTTTATTTTCTTACCAGTATTCACATTATTTTTAATGCTTATTTATATTAGGAGAAAATATACCTACATGGAACATTTGGTATTTGTATTTCACACACAAACTGTTTTCTTTTTACTTTTTAGCCTTTTATATTTAATAAATATTTTTGTAAAATTAGAAAATGTAACTTGGGTTATTTTAGTTGTTTTTCTAATTTACCTATATAAAGGCTTAAGACACTTTTATGGACAGGGACGATTTAAAACATTTATAAAGTTTATTCTTTTGAATTGCTATTATATGTTTTTAGCAACTGTAGGGTTTATAATTGTCGCACTAATTTCTTTCATGATAACTTAAAAATTAACCATTTTTTTATTTGAATGAACTACATCTTCATATAACATTTCAATAGAATCCTCCTGCTTTTTTACTAATGTAATACTTACTGTCTCAACATTACTACGTTTCATCAAAACAGATTGTTCTTTATCTCCAATTTCTGAATGATGAAATGCCAATATACTTTCTGAATTGAACTTATTTTCAGCTACCCAATTTCTAAACCATTGTCTTCTCAATTCTTTAACGGATTCTTCATACAATGTTGAAGAAGACCAAATTTTAGCTTCATTTTTAAGTTTGTTAAAATGCTTGCTTTTTTCATCCCAAATTAATTCATACATACATAAATTATTATCATTCCAATCAATAATTATCATCGTGAACGGTTCAACTCCCTCTAAATCAAGACCCTCAACATAATCTAAAATTGAATTAGCTTGCAACATTTTCTTGCCAATTACCCCTCTACTTTTTCTATAATTACTTTTTTTCTCATGGTTTACAAACCCTCCATTTAAAATACAAATCAATCGTTTTTTAGAACTTGTTCCTATCCATGTTCCTCCAGCCATTTTATCCTTCGGAAAAAGCATTTCTACACCATTTTCATTATAATGCTTTGGTGCCAATGTTTCTCTTAACTTTTGTTCATCTCTGTTAGAAGTTAAAATGAAATTATTATTATCTAAAGGCAAAAAAGTAACGGTACACATACTATTAAAATTTGAATATTGAGTATTAGTTATCTAAAAAAAAAGTCAATTCAATTTTGTAACTTTGTTCACAAATTTAAACAGAAAAACCTTTAAAAAATAATATAATGGCTACAGGATTTTACAATGTACCAAAAGCTGTAAACGAACCAATAAATTCGTATGCACCAGGTACACCAGAGCGTAAGGCTTTATTAGACACTTACAAGAAAATGTACAGCGAACATGTTGACATTCCATTTTATATTGGTGGGAAAGAATACAGAACTGGAAACACAGTTGATATTCATCCTCCACACGATCATAAGCACTGCGTTGGAAAATATCACCTTGCAGAAAAAGAACACATTGAATTAGCTGTTGAAAAAGCTGCTGAGGCACGTGTAAAATGGGCCGCAACTAGTTGGGAACACAGAGCTGCAATCTTTTTAAAAGCTGCAGATTTATTAGCTGGTCCATTTAGATATAAAATGAATGCTGCAACTATGATTGCACAGTCTAAAAATGTATTTCAAGCAGAGATTGATTCAGCATGTGAATTGATAGATTTTTTACGTTTCAACGTAGAATTTATGACTGAAATTTATACAAATCAACCACAGTCGGCTCCTGGAGTTTGGAACAGAATGGAATACCGTCCATTAGAAGGGTTTGTATATGCAATTACTCCATTTAACTTTACTGCAATTGCTGGTAATTTACCTGCTGCACCTGCATTAATGGGGAATGTAATTATTTGGAAACCTGCAAGATCTCAAGTATATTCTGCTCAAGTAATCATGGAATTATTTAAGGCTGCTGGATTACCTGATGGTGTAATTAATATGGTAACTGGAAATTCTAGTACAATTACTGATGTTTTATTAAACAGTTCTGATTTCTCAGGAGTTCATTTTACAGGATCTACTCCAGTATTCAACAGTTTCTGGGAGACTATTGGAAAAAACATGGATACTTATAAAACATACCCTAGAATTGTTGGTGAAACTGGTGGTAAAGATTTTATTTGGGCACATCCATCTGCAAACGCACAGGAAGTCGCTACAGCTATTTCAAGAGGGGCATTTGAATATCAAGGACAAAAATGTTCAGCTGCATCAAGAGCTTACTTACCAAAAAGCTTATGGGGAGATATTAAAACAGCCGTTATAAAAGATGTTAATTCTTTTAAAATGGGAACACCTGAAGATACTTCGAACTTTATAAATTCTGTAATTGATGATAGAGCCTTTAAAAAACTTTCAGGTGCAATTGAAGAAGCAAAACAAGATGCTGATGCTGAAATTATAATTGGTGGTGGTTATGATGATTCTGTTGGATACTTTATTGAGCCAACTGTAATTGTTACAACAAACCCTCAATATAAAACAATGGTTAATGAGCTATTTGGCCCTATTATTACTATCTATGTTTATGAAGATGAACAATGGGAAGAAATTTTAGATGTTGTTGATCAAACTAGTGAATTTGCTTTAACTGGAGCTATTTTTAGTGGTGATCGTTATGTAATTGACATTGCAACTAATAAATTAGAAAATGCGGCAGGTAACTTCTACATAAATGACAAACCAACTGGAGCTGTTGTAGGGCAACAACCTTTTGGTGGAGCAAGAGGTTCAGGTACTAACGACAAAGCTGGTTCTGTTTGGAACTTGTTACGTTGGGTGAGCAACCGTACAATTAAAGAAACATTTGTAACTCCAACTGATTACAGATATCCTTTCTTAGGAGAGTAATCCTAATTTTAATAAATAAAAAAACTCGCCAATGGCGAGTTTTTTTTGTACTAATATTTTAAATTTTATTATCCACCTGTAAGTTTATCTGCACCTGGTAATAGTCCAATTAATTCTTGAGGATTGTGAATTATTGTTGGCATATGTTGTGGGCAAATATAAAACTCACTTTCTTGATAATAAAATTTTGTAACTGGGATTTCAGTTGAAGCTTTTTTACATACTAAGCATTCTTTTGCTGCACTCATAATTTATCTTTTTTAATTAGAAGACAAACTTACCTTTTATTTTCAATGTAAAAACTAACATATGTCACATTTTTAATTTAAAGCAATATTTTACAAAAAAGAGGCTTAAACATATATTTAAGCCTCTTTTTTGTAATTGAAAGTTAAAATTATTCAAAATCTTTGGTTTCCCCAATTTTTGAAACTTGAACATTCACAACTTCTCCTGATGTATTCACAATAAATGCAACCACATCTAAATTATCTTTATTTTCAATTGATGCAGTTAAATCAATGCTAAAAGTTTTTTCATAAGTATTTGTAGTTGCATTCAATTCATCTGAAGTAATAGCATCACCAAATAAATCAGTAGGTACTTGTCTTAATACATTATCATGAGTAAAGTCTAACAATACAGATTGTCCTCCATAATATGTTGTATAATTTGCTTGATTGAATTTCAAACCATTCTCAAGTATATAAACAACTAATTTCTCTCCATTTAAATCACTAATAGTACCTGTATTAACTACAATATCTAAAGTATTTCCTGCTAAAATTGATTCAATCTTTATACCTAAATTATTAACTTTTTGTTGCCCTCCAATTTCAACCTTATATTTAACTTGATTCACATTTGATGGTTCTGGATAACTCCAACTAATTTTTCTATTAATCATAGCTGTTGGATATCCTGAAAGTCCAATATAATCTTCCAATGCTTTTGCAGGATAATTATAAGGGTCATAAGAACCACTTGAAGAATCAGTAGACCCTCGATGAATTGCAACAGGAACAGCCGTATCAATATCATCTTGAACCAACTCAATACCATATGCAACTCTAGGGCAATATCCACACCAAGTACCAGTATAATCTTCAATTAATACTTTTTGTTTGTATCCTGTCATCAGAATAACTTCATTACTATCAAACCCTCCATAAGTACCTGTTATTTTTTCATTTCCTCTTTTAGAAGGAGTATAAGTATTACCAGATATTTCAACTCCATCTACTGAAAATATAGATTCATTTGTAAAATCTGTACCTTCATTTCCTATAGCTGATAAAGTTACTGTATCACCCATTAAAATTTCATTATCAGAACTAGAAACAACAATTGAACTCAAAGTTTCCAACGCGTTAACTTTCACATAAATACTAGGACTAATCATTCCTTCATATTCGGCGCGTATTGCAAAAACTCCA
>Ga0193960_1001053_pt1 | contig 11175 bp, 6 predicted proteins | sample FB_3_MG_FD_140338 | JGI IMG/M metagenome (GOLD analysis project Ga0193960, IMG submission 140338) | Microbial mat bacterial communities from the Broadkill River, Lewes, Delaware, United States - FB_3_MG | ecosystem: Environmental > Aquatic > Freshwater > River > Microbial mats | place: USA...
CCGTCTTCAACACCTTGACCTTGGTATACATCAAACAAGTTTAGATCAATTAAATAATTTCCGCCAACCTTTTCAATAAGTTGTAACACTTTTTTTGCATCAATTTCTTCTTTCACAACGACAGCTAAGTCTCTTCTGTTCGCAGGAAAGCGAGATATATCGCAGGCTTCAGGTATTTTTTGATCAACAATTTCAGTTAACAATAGTTCAAAAATTAATGTTCTACCATTTAATCCTAATTTTCTTTCTAATTCAGGATGTAAGGCTCCCACATACCCCACTAATTGCCCATTTTTAGTAATTTTTGCCGTTTGGCCTGGGTGTAAGGCCGCCACTTGTGCTGCTGAAAATTCATAAGCGCTGGCATTTGCTGTTAATGATAAAAGGGCTTCAACATCACCTTTCATATCATAAAAGTCTGTCGGTGCTTTTTCTATATCCCAATGTTCATTCGCTCTATTACCACTAATCACACCTGCGATCATATTTTGTTGGCGTACACCATTTTCGGCATTTTCATCAGGTACAAATCGTAAACCTGTTTCAAACAAACGCACTCTGCTTTGTTGGCGGTTTTGATTATAAAGAACAGATTGTAATAACCCTGTCCATAAACTTAAACGCATCACTGACATTTCTGATGAAATAGGGTGAGGCAAAGTCATCACATCTTGGTTAGGGTGAATAAGTGATTGTATTTTTGGGTCAACAAAGCTATAAGTAATTGCTTCTTGGTAATCACGATTAACCAGTACGCGTTTGAGTTTAACTAAATCTATTTTCGCTTCTTTCTTGTTAACCATTTTTAAACTGGCTTTTGGCGCAATATTAGGAATATTGTTATATCCATATATACGCGCTACTTCTTCAATTAAGTCCACTTCAATTTTAATATCAAAGCGATAGGCAGGAACCACTACTTGCCAAACCTTATCAATGCCCTCATCTTCTTCACTTACCGTAAAACCAAGACGGGTCAAAATTTCGATTACTTGCGTATCTTTAATATGATGACCAATACGGCTGTCTAGTTTTTCACGTCGTAAAGTAACATTTTTAGGTTGAGGTATATTTTCTTCTGATTTAGCTTCAACAATCGGTCCAGCTTGTCCACCCACAATATCTAATAGCAATTGCGTTGCTCGTTCCATTGCTTGTTGCTGTAATGTAGGATCAATGCCTCGCTCATAACGATGTGAAGCATCGGTATGTAAACCGTACTGACGCGCTTTACCCAATATAGCTAGTGGAGCGAAAAAGGCACTTTCTAAGAAAATATCGGTTGATTGAATGGTTACACCTGAATCAAGCCCGCCAAAGATACCCGCAATAGCCAACGCTTTGCCTTGTCCATTAGCAGGTGCATCAGCAATCACTAACGTTTTCTCGTTAAGCGTTACTTCATTTTCATCTAATAATGTTAACTTTTCATCTTTATTAGCAAAACGTACGTTAATTCCGCCGTCAATTTTGGCTAAATCAAAGGCGTGCATTGGATGGCCAAGCTCTAATAACACATAGTTAGTTATATCAACAACAGGATCAATAGATCGTGTGCCACAGCGACGTAATTTTTCAACCATCCATAAAGGCGTTTGCGCTTCAGGGTTGATACCTTTAATAACTCGACCTAAATAACGGGGACAAGCTTCGCCCGCTTCAATATTGATTTCACGTATATCATCAATAGTTGGGGCAACAGGATTAACTTCTATTTCAGTTACTGACTGAGAGTTAAGCACTCCTACTTCACGAGCTAAACCTTTTATACCTAAACAGTCGCCTCGGTTAGCCGTTAAGTCAACATCAATGGTGACATCATCTAAGTCTAAATATTCACGTAAATCTATTCCAATGGGAGCATCAAGTGCTAATTCCATAATGCCGTCTGAACTATCACTTAAGCCTATTTCAGATTCACTACATAACATACCATTAGAAACAACACCGCGTAATTTGGCTTTTTTAATTTTAAAATCACCCGGTAGTACAGCACCAACCGTAGCAACCGCTACTTTTAAACCTAAACGACAGTTTTTTGCACCACAGACAATATCAACCAACTCACCTTTTTCAACATGGGCTGAACTGTAATTACCAAGGCTAATTTTTGTTACTTGTAATTTATCCGCATCTGGATGTGGGCCACATTCAACAACTTCACCAATAATCACATTGGTAAATTCACCAGCAACTGGGTCAACACCGTCTACTTCCAGACCTGCCATTGTAATTTGATGAGCTAATTCATCTGATGAAAGTGTAGGATTTACCCACTCACGTAACCAAGATTCACTAAATTTCATTTGGGTTTCCTACTTGAACTGTTTTAAGAAGCGAAGATCGTTTTCAAAGAATGCGCGTAAATCATTTACGCCATAGCGGAGCATTGTTAAGCGCTCTACCCCCATACCAAAAGCAAAGCCAGTATAGATTTCTGGGTCTATACCAACACCTTTAAGCACATTAGGGTGAACCATACCGCAACCTAGTACTTCTAACCACTTTCCATTTTTACCCATAATATCCACTTCAGCCGAAGGTTCAGTGAACGGGAAATACGATGGGCGGAAACGTATTTCAACTTCTTCTTCAAAAAAGTGATGCAAAAAGTCGTGCAATATCCCTTTAAGGTGAGTAAAGCTCACGTCTTTATCAACCATTAACCCTTCTACTTGATGAAACATAGGCGTATGTGTTTGATCATAATCGTTACGGTATACCTTACCTGGAGAGATAATACGCAATGGTGGTTTTTCAACTTCCATCGTACGAATTTGTACACCTGAAGTTTGTGTGCGTAATACTAATTTAGGATTAAAGTAAAAAGTATCATGATCTTGACGAGCAGGATGATGCTCAGGAATATTTAAGGCATCAAAATTATGATAGTCATCTTCAACTTCTGGACCTGCTTTGACTGCAAAGCCTAAATCACCAAAAAAGCTTTCTATACGTTCAATAGTTCGAGATACAGGGTGCAAACCACCGAGTTCTGTACCGCGCCCAGGTAAAGTTACATCAATAGATTCTGCTGCAAGCTTTTGTGCAATTTCTTCCGCACGTAGCAATTCGCCTCGTTCTGTTAATAATTTTTGTACACTTTGTTTGGCAATATTAATTATTTGCCCCATTTTAGGCTTTTCTTCTTTGGATAATTTACCTAAGCCTTTCATTTGCTCTGTAAATAAGCCTTTTTTACCTAAAAAATTAACCCGTACTTGATCAAGTGCATTAGGATCGCTCGCTTCACTGATAGCGTTTTGGGCTTGAACGACAATGTCATCTATGGTGGTGGTGTCTAAACTCATGATTTCCTCTAAAACGGAACTAAAAACAGCCTTTATTTGTACAAAGGCAAATACAAGGCAAAATTGCCGTTCAATAAATAGACTTAAAAAATGGAGGTAATTTTACATGAAAATTAAGATTTATGTAGGGTAAATAATGATTTTATAACAAAAAATCATTATTTGGCTGTGAATTTACTTTTGTGATGAATTACGTATTATTTTTTTGATCATTTTCTGGTTTTTTATCTTCAGACTCATTATCAGTTTCACGCTTTACCAACAAAAAAGTTAAATACATTTTTGTTGGTAAAGAAAAAATCAAGCCAAAGGCGATACAAACCGCACTAATAATAATACCTGTAACCCCTAGCGAATGCATATAGTCACTAAAATTATGAAGGTATATGCCAAGCACGAGTAAGCATAAACCGATTCCGATTGATATTTTCAATAATAATATTAAACGATGCTCTGACATTTCGCCTCTTTGGGTTAAATTGAAAAACTAACGGTTAACTAAACAATTTTGAAATTTGATACTAATGCTTGCATTTGTACTGACAATTTAGCAAGTTCACGCCCTGATTTTGATGACTCCGCCACAGCCTCAACATTTTCTTGCGTTTTATCATGAATATTAATAACGTTAACATTAATTTCTTCAGCAACTACGCCTTGTTGTTCTGATGCTGTTGCTATTTGGCTGCTCATACCATTTATATTAGTAATAGCTTCAGAAATCGTAATAAGAATTTCATTCGATAACCTTGCCTGAACAACCACTTCATCTACCTGTTCTTGACTTTGAACAATAGAAGCCACTGCTACTTTAGCACTTTTTTGGACTTTATCAATAATAGAACTAATCTCACCTGTAGACTCTTGTGTTCGTGCAGCTAAAGCTCGAACCTCATCAGCTACAACTGAAAAACCTCGTCCCTGTTCCCCTGCTCTTGCCGCTTCAATTGCTGCATTTAACGCTAATAAATTTGTTTGATCTGCTATTGAATTAATGACTTCAAGTACATTGGCTATTTCACGGCTATTTTCTTCTAACTCGCTCACTGTACTGCTCGTATCTACTATTTTTTCAGCTAGCTCATTGATAGTAAAAATTGTTTTATTCATAATATCCGTGCCTGTATTTACATGTTCATGAGCATTGTCTGAGGCATTAGAGGTATTAGTTATACTTTGTGCAATATCTTTTGTTGTTGCTGTCATTTCATTAATAGCTGTGGCAATTAACTCTGTTTGTGCCGCTTGATTTTGAATAGAATCAGCTATTTGCGTTGAAATTATCGAAGTTTCTTCTGCAGTAACTGATATTTGGTTACTTGCACTTGACACTTCATGCAGTGAATCTTTAAAAGTTAAAAAAACACCGTTTAAAGCCTCAGACATTGTTGAAATCTCATCACGTCCTTCGTTGTCTAAACAGAGGGTTAAATCATTATTACGTTTTATTTCAAGCAAGCCTGATGAAATCAAGTTAAGAGGAATGATAATACTTCGCACAATAACAAAAGCTAAACTTGAGGCGACAATAATGCCAACAAAAAGTAATACCCAAGCAGTAGAGATAGCATTATTACTGTGTTGAAGTAGCACAGTTGCATCATTGTTTAACAACGCTTTTTGATCAATAGCCATTTCGTTTAAAATAATTGTTATTTCTTCTCCAATCGGCGCAGCTTTAGTGGCTAACCAGTAATTAGCTAAGTTCCAATCATTTTGTGATCTAGCATTTATCATTTTATTAGGTAATGGGGAAAAAACAGCCATTGCTTCTGAAAATATGTCAAACGCCACTTGTTGTTCACTGTTTAATAAATTTTGTTGTTTTGTTAACGCTAAAAACCTTCGTTGATTTTTATCCCATAATTGTTCAAACGCATCTCGATAATGAGCCTCCCCTGATAACAAGTAACCTCGAATATTCGCAAGTCCCAAACCAAGTGAGCCTCGCACATCGGCCATCATTCCTAACAATGCTTTTCTTTCGGCATCAGCAGCAAGGTTAAGTTCAATATCTATTAGCCTTGTTATTTCTTCAGACATAATAACGGCTTGAGGAACCGCTTGTTGATAAAGCATCTCAATTGATGGTGTGTTTTGTACTGTTTGCGCTATATCTTCAATATTTTTTTGCTCTTGTTCTAGTGTTAACAACAAGCCTTTCAACTTTTTCAAATGAGTTATATTTCTAGGGTTTGTCCAGTTCACAGATATTTCGTCTAATGCTGCCACTGCTGGGCTTATTTCTTTCTGCCAAGCTAAGCGCCTTTCTACTTTAAATTCTTCCTGCCCCAAAAGCATCCAGCCTCTTAATGCAGCAAGCGCATGATTAACACCACTTATTACACTCGCACTAGCTTGTGCCGTAGGAATTCGCAATTCCACAACATTATTAGCATTTTGCGTAATTGATGTAATCTGAAATATAGAACTAATAGATGACAACGCCAAGATAAGTACCAGTATTAAAAAACCGAGTGTCAATCTTGAGCTTATTTTTATTTTTCGAATCATTATTTACTATTCCTTTCACTTTGTTTTATTTTGTTTTGTAAAAGCTTTTTTGTTTAACCCCTAATAAAACTTAATTGCTATGCTCATTGAGTTCATTTCAAGCAACGCCACCAAAAACTTACTATTGCTAAAATTACGAAGGGCTGGCTAACCCTTCAAGTATTGCTAAATGCATGATTTCTATTGAGCTAGTAATGTTTAATTTTTTCTTAATAATTGATATGTTATTAGCAACGGTTTTTTCAGATAAAAAAAGTTTACTTGCGGACTGTTTTGCACTTAAACCTTTAGCGATACAACAAAATATATCTAACTCTCTGGCTGTTAATTTAGATAGGGACTTCTCTTGTGCTGTCGGGAGAGAAATATCAGCACTAATATAGGTTTTACCCTGTGATATAGCGGTAATGCCAGCTAATATAATCTCTGTATCGCTGTTTTTACTAATATAAGCTTTCACACCCATATCAATTAACCGCTTAGTTAGGTAAGGATTTTGATAAATACTAAAAACCATAATATTTATCTGTGGCCACTTAAGTAATAAACGACGTATTAATTCAATACCACCTATCTTAGGCATAGATAAATCTGTGATAATAATATCGGGCAAATTATGTTGACACTCACCTAGCAATTCTTCCCCATTTGTCGCCGTTTCCAATACCTGATAATCAGGCTGGGAGTTTAATAATAAAGTAAGTCCACTGCGCACAATGGCATGATCGTCTGCAATAAATATTTTTAATGGCACAAGGCTTCTTCCTGTAACAAAGGAGTAAGGGGAAGTATTATAAGAAGTTCAGTCCCTTGGTTCTGCCTGTCAATTAAGCAAAAAGTACCATAAAGTGCTTCTGTTCGTTCGCGCATATTGATTATGCCGACCCCATGATTTAATGCATCTGTTTGAACGAGTCCTTTGCCGTCATCTTGAATTTTTAACTGCAGTATATAACGATCGTCATCAAGCGTTGATACTATAAATTTTAATACAATTTTAATATTTTTTGCCTCGGCATGCTTACAAGCATTAGTAATACCTTCTTGTACAATTCTATAAATGCTTATTTGAGTTTCGTCACTTAAATCGCAAGGCAAACTTTCGGTTTCTAGATCAAAATGAATATGATTATTCAGGGTTCGCCAGTTTTGTACTAGCTCCTTTATAGCGTCAATTAATCCTAATTGGTCTAATGTTATTGGCCGTAAATTGTTAGTAATATCTCTTGTTGATTGAATTAATTGATTGGCTACTTGAACAATATTTTTAGCAGAAGCCTGCAACACTTTATGATTATCTTCTGTTTGTCTAAAAATAAAATCGGCTTGAAGTTTTATACCCGTAAGTAATTGACCTAATTCATCATGTAACTCTTTAGCTATATGCTTACGCTCTTCCTCTATTAATAAGAAGTTCCGACATAGTAATTGACGATTTTCAGTAAGAAGATTTTTATTACGGTACTCGGCGTCACAATTTTCTGTAATATCCTTTAGCATTTTCAAACAAACAGTTCGTCCATCACTCCAGTCAATAAGGTTTGTGGTGATTTGATAACAACGTTGTTTTGATTTATTAAAATAGTGCTCTTTAATAGTAGGGTTATTAGTAAGCTCATCTTTAGAGCAAGACACATTTTCTTGTTCAAAAAACGACCACACAGGCTCAACTTCATTTCTCTTTTGATATATTTGGTTTGCTTTCTTATTCATATATATCGGTATTTGATTTTTATACTCAAATACTGCAACAGCCGAAGTTAAGCTATTTAATACCGTTTTCAGTGTTAGCTCAGACTGGTGTATTTGCTGCTGAGCTTGTAATTTATTGGTAATGTCTACTACATGAGCAGCTAAACATTCTTTATTTTCAATTGTGATTGGAAACCCGAATATATCCGCAAAAAACACGGTTCCATCATGACGAATAAATAAAACTTTTTCAGTGACTGATATTTCACCACGCATCATTTTATTAAAAATACTCAAAAGGTCTTTTATATCCCTTTTACGATGAAAATCAGAAATATTAAGCTTAGGTAAGGTTTGTTGACTATACCCTATGAGCTCAGCAAAACTTTGGTTACCATAAAGAATTTTCTTTGTACACCCATCAATAACAGCCATTGCTGCTGAGTTTTTAGAAAACAAATCTTGGTATTCTTTAATTCGACTAATTGCGGTACGGTTAATATGTATAATCAACCAAATTCCAGAAACTGAAATAACAATAAAAAGACTAATCAAGGCAACTAACCAATAATTTCGCTCTTGTTCGCTCTTTTGTTTTAATTGGCTGACATTTGAAATAAGTTCAACTGAAATTTTATCCCCTAATAAATTTAATTTATCTATTTTATTCGTCATCACATTGAACCAATCAGAAACATTTATCTCCGTGTTATTATTGTTCAAAGCACGACTTTTTATTTCATGAATAGAGGCAATCGCTTGTTCACTATTTATCTTTTCAAAATCTTGTAGCAATTCATTACTTATATATTCAGAAAATTCATGAAAAAAAATGTTTTGCTCTAAATCTAACTTAACTAACTCACTATGTTCGTTATTTGAAAAATAGCCTCGTGTGAGAACAACACCAAACTGTACCCTTTCCATGGCAACACTTTCTTTTCCTCTAAGAAATAAAGTATAAGCAGAAAATGCTTGTGTAACTTTGCTGTCAACCGTTAATTGAACAATACTCGTCAGTACATCAAGCAACTGGTGGTTTAATTGGTTATAAAACTTAATAGCTGTTGAGTCATCTATTGCTAAGTTATCAACTTGAAGACGAATGTTATCAAGCTCAACAAAATACTGGTTAAAGCTGGCAACTCTGTTTTCAAATTTTATATTGGTAATAAAATTGATTTGTGTAAGTAATTGATGGACGACTTTATTACTTGCTTCTACTAATCGTCTTTGAGCAAGTAATTCGGTTTTAAACTGCGTGCCATCACTTGTAATGTAAACACCAGAGTATCCTCGCTCTTTTTGTAAATTATGTAATAAATGACTAATTTTTACTGTTAAATTGGTCAGTTCATCCATATTAGCTAACTGTAATGTACGCGTTGTTAATTTATCTATTTGAAAAGTAGCACTACTAATAAAAATTAGTAACGGAAAAACAAAGAGCAGTGACAACTTTATTTTATGATGAAATTTATGTGTAACATGACCTTTGTCAGTAATTGAAAAGGGCAAACGAGGTTGCAATTTATTTCTCTGCATAATGCCTCACTAATTCTTCAAAATATATTAATAATACGAGGAAATTAACTGTATTATCAGATATTAGTTTTGATAAGCGTATCCTCTTTCCTACCGATAGTGTTGATATAAATCAACGCCATCATGTTTTTATAATGAATTAGTTCTTTAGTAACTAGGCATTTTGATTTATATCAATGCCGCATGTTTTTATATTTAATTCCATTTGATAGCAACTAGCTGATTATTGGTGTCACCCTAGCATATTTTTATTATCAATCCATCGGGAGCATTTCCCGATATTCAGGAATATCCTGTTTTTTAACAGAATTATCTCTATAGTTAAAAAATATTTTTTTGCTGATTTATTTGGCTACTTGAATAATTTTTTCGCTAGAAACGAATATCTACTACAATTAAAAATGGATTAGAAATATGCAGGTACAACAAGATAACTTAAATAAGTTATATAAAATAAATAATAGAAACAATTTATTTAAAGATCTAACTAGCCATTTAAGTATTGAACGACAGATAGATTTAGATTTTTCATTATCTTTCTCAATATTAAAAATACATAAATACAGCGAAATTTTTAGCCAATTTGGTAATGCTGGTGCTGAATGCGTATCATCAACACTGATTGAACGTTTAATGACGATTTTAAGGGAAGGCGCCAGTATATATCGTTTAAATTTAGAAGAATTTGGCATTATTTTTAAACACCAAAGTATGAACGAAATTAATCAATTCTTTCAATTGCTAGTACAACCTATTCCTTACAGACATGACTTCATCGATATTCAATTATCTCTTGGCTTAGTTGACTTAACAACACAAATAAAAAAACATACCGAGGTATTACGACGGGCTGATATAGCGCTTAAATTGGCAAAATCTGAAGCACTTGATTGGCAATACTTTAGTCATCATCTAGATCATTTTACTCATACCGATAGAGATATGTTTATAGAGCTTGAAAAAGCAATGGACAGTAACTTATTGTATTTAGCTGGGCAGCCCATATTTGATCTTGACTCAGAACAAGTAAATATGGTCGAGATTTTATTACGTTGGCAACATGCTGAATATGGTGCAATAAACCCAACCAAAATAATTGAATTGGCAAGTAAAAACGGATGTCTATCTAAAGTAGCTCTTTATGTAACTAAACAGCTTATTACCTTTTTAAATGATAATGATGGCTTGTATGATAATATCAGTTTTGCTTTAAATTTTAACATGCCACAAATTATTAATGTGACACTTATTAAAGCATTGCTTAATAATTTTGATAAATATGGCATAGACAAGTCTCGATTTATTTTTGAAGCAACCGAAATTGATTCATGTCCAGTTCCTCTTGATAAAGTAGTTAACCACTTTAAATGGATAAAACAACAAGGAATAAAAATTGCTATTGACGATTTCGGCTCAGGCTATTCAACACTTGATTATATCAATAACCTAGATGTCGATATAATCAAAATTGACCGCAGCTTAGTTTGTGATATTGAAACAAACACGCGTAAGTTAGATACTTTAACGGCTTTACTTCACCTATGCCATAAATTAGGTGTAATGATTGTTATTGAAGGTATTGAGCATATATCTCAACATAACTTAATCAAAGGTTTTAACATTGCCAATATTTTAGTACAAGGGTATTTATACGCAAAACCTTCTGCAATAAAAGACAAAAACTTCTGCACTAGCACTTATTTTAGTAAATAAAGTAAGTCATTTTAAATCAACCTATTAGTATTTAGCTCATCGTTACTGCATAATAAATAATTGAGCAATTAATGTATTCTTTCTTCTTAGAACTAGCAGTATATGATGAAAAAAATTAGAAACTTTTCACTTCGATCAAAATTAACAACTGCACTTATTATCGTTTCAATTGTTCCCTTACTTGTATTAAGTACACTATTTTTCATTGGTAGCGAAAAAGCTTTAAAAAAAAGCACATTGGATCAATTAAGCATTAGTGCAGAATATAAAGTTGGCGAAATTCATTTATTTTTAGAAACACTAAAAACAAATACTATCGACTTTTCCTCTGATGGTTTTATTAAAAATGAATTACAAAAAATTACGAACGAAAATGGCTCTGCACAAGCATTAAATAATC
>Ga0193960_1001055_pt1 | contig 11169 bp, 10 predicted proteins | sample FB_3_MG_FD_140338 | JGI IMG/M metagenome (GOLD analysis project Ga0193960, IMG submission 140338) | Microbial mat bacterial communities from the Broadkill River, Lewes, Delaware, United States - FB_3_MG | ecosystem: Environmental > Aquatic > Freshwater > River > Microbial mats | place: USA...
AAAAGCAGCAATGTATTTATTTTTCATTTTTTTTCCTTGTTTCGGGGGTATTGATATTTATCAAAAGTGCCCCATTTATGGTCTGAAATACTTAGTTTTGCATTTAGACAGCTTAATTTTTAAGTTGCGTATTTTAGCGTGGTTTCCCTTTAATAATTCTGAAGGTACACTTAAGCCTTGAAAATTTACTGGTTTTGTAAAAGAAGGTGCTTCTAATAATACCTTTGCATCTTCGTTGTGATTGTAACTTTCTTCTGTTAAAGAGTCCATGTTTCCTAAAACACCATCTACATTTCTACTAATTGCATCAGCCATAATTAAAGAAGGTAACTCTCCACCAGTTAAAATATAGTCACCAATACTAAAAACTTCATTTGCGTACTGTTCGATTACTCTCTCATCAATACCTTCATATCTTCCACTAACCATTACAATATTTTTTTTCTTGGCTAATCTTTTGGCATCATTTTGATTAAATGGTTTTGCAGCTGCTAATGGAAAAATGATATAAGCATCTTTATCTTTTTCTTTAATATCATCTAGAATATCAAAAAGTGGCTGAGGAAAAATTAATTGTCCTGCTCCTCCACCACATAAAGTATCATCAACTTTTTTATGTTTATTAGAAGTATAATCTCTTGGATTATAAAAAGTATAATTTATCAATTTTTTTTCTATAGCTTTTTTTAAAATAGAATCTTTAAAATAAGGTTCTATTAAATTTGGGAATAATGTTATAAATGAAAACTGCATATTAGTCTAATATATCCTCTTTTGCTTTTCCGATATAGAAACCTTGTAGATAATCTATCTCATGAATTGTTAGTAACTCAGCAATCTCTTTTGAAGATACATTTTCAGCTACAACCTCTAAATTTAACTCTTTTATAATTTTAACAATATTTGAAACTATAACAACAGCATGTTGATCCGTATACATATTTTCGATTAAACAACTATCTAGTTTTACGATATCTACATCTAAATTAATAATATAATTAAAATTAGAATATCCACTACCAAAATCATCAATCGCTATTTTTGCACCAAAACTTTTTACTTTTTGAATAAAATTATTTAACAATACAAAATCTGCAATCTCTTCAGATTCTAATATCTCGATAATTACATTTGAACTATAGTTATAATTGTCAAGATGTTCAAACAGAACTTCCATTGTTTCTTCATTTGTGATATCACTCAACGCAATATTTATAGAAAATTTTGTATCTGAAATATTTTTAAAGTATCTAAATGCTTTTTTGATAACTGTCTGAGTTATAATATGATATTTTCCACTAGAAATTGCTATATCTAAAAATTTATCTGGTGTATAAATATGACCATCTTCTTCAATTCTTACTAATGTTTCATATTTATTTATTTTTTTTGATTTTGTATGATACATGGGCATAAAATATGGTACTATTTTATCTTCAATGATTGCGGTATTTAATTTATTTAACCATATCATATGATCCTCATCTTCTTTTTTTATTTCAACTGATTTATCATACTTAAAAATACTCATTTTTTTCTTTTTTGCTTCTTTTAATGCAATAGTTGCATGATTGAGCACATCATAATTTGTTCCACATGAATATCCTATAGTTAAATCCAAAATGAATTCACTATTTTTATAAGTGTATACAAACTGTTTGAGTATTTTTGCAAAATATAGTACTTCCTCATGTAATATATTTTTCTTATACACTATTGCAAACTCATCAATATGTACTCGATATACAACACCATTATTATTTAAAACTTTATTTATATTTTTTGTAAACTCTTTAAGTATAAATTCCGATACTCTAGACCCATATACTTGATGTAGTTTACTAAAAGATTTAATATCCAACAAAATTAAAGAAGAAGTATTATTTTTTAGCTCTAGGTCATGTTGTAATTTTGTTAAATTATTAATTGAAGTTAAATCATCTGTATAAATATTCTGAATTAATCTATCATAATAATATTTAATTGTTATTAGTAAATTATTAAAGTTATTTTGTAAAAGACCTAATTCTTCTATATTAGTATCTATTTTAACTCTTTTTGTTAAATCTTTACTTGCTTGTATTTCAAGAATATTATTGGTTAACTGGACTACTGGTTGTACCATTTTTTTATTTACAATAAAAAAATAAAAATACGCAACTATCAATAAAAATATTATAAAAAAGGCTATCACATAAGTAAAAATACTATCTAATGATATTTTAATCTCACTTTGAGGAAAACGAATATCTAATACACCATTGACAGAACCAACACTTGCATTAATATGACAATGATTACACTCCGTAGTAGTTACCATAGGGTATAAAAACCTCACCTCTCCAGTATGATTATTTAACTCAAATATCTCTTCTCCATTCATTGCTTTAATAATTAAAGGATCTGAATCTGATATTTTTTTATCTTCTGGTACTTCACCAAATAGTTCTTCAACTTGGGTACTTCTATATGAACCTATATGCATACCATTTCGAATAATTTCTAAACGGTCTATAATTTCATTTAAGTCTTTTTTGGTCCATCCCTCTTGCATTCGAGTATTCATTGTCTCAAAAATGAGTTGTGCTGTTTTTTTTGCATCATCCTGAGCTAAAGTACTAACAGCTGTTTTTTTAAGGTATTCTGTTGAAATAAATAAAATAAATACACTAATTAATAACACAAATAAAACGATTCTTATTATAAGATTTTTATTTGAAATATATTTATTTTCCAACATCTATCCTTATGACAATGCTAAATTAAAACTATCACTTTGTACTTCAATGATAATTTGGCAAATGTCTTGTTTTAGATCAATTTTCATACTAAAACTTTTTGAGACTATATCTGATTGAATATCATCAAAAACATATGCTGATTTTTCTTCAATATTAGAAAGAATTAAATCTCGAATTTTATTTGATTTTCTCATAATATCATCCGCTTCATTCATATTTATGCCCATCTCGTCGAATTCAAAATTATTGTATTCTTCACAAAAATCATAAAATCTTTTTAAAAGGCGTTTCTCTTCTTTTAGGCAAGTTGATAAGTTAGAAAATATTTCATCTTCGAACTCTTCATTATCATCTATCTCATAATCAACTATTTCAGTTTTTCGACTACTCATAAATACTCCAAACAGTTTCTTCATCTAATTTGGGTCTATTTTGTAGTACTTCAAAAGGTTTATATCTTTCTTTATATCCCATACTAAAATGATCTTTAATCCAATACCCTAAATATAAATAAGGGATGTTATTTTGTTTTGCAATACTAATTTGAGCTAAAATTGAAAATTGACCAATTGATAAATCTTCATAATCATGATCATAATAGCAATAAACAGCTGACATACCATCTTTTAACATATCACTTAGGGCAACACCAATTAGCTTATCATCTCTAAAATAAAGTATCTCTTTCCCATATTCATGAGCTCCATTTACATAAGAATTATTATATTCTTGAACATCAATAACATTTTTGTTCCAGTTCTTTTTTTCACTCATAAAATCATGATACTTATTAAATAAATCAATATGCTCATAAGTAACAGTTGGTTTTTGAATATATACTTCTGTATCTTTATGCTTCTTTAAAACTCTTCTTTGGCTTTTGGAAAATTCAAATTTTTCAATATCAATTCTTATAGTTGTACAGTCTGTGCAATCTTTACATTCCGGGACAAAATGCATATTTCCAAATCTTCGCCAGCCTCGCTCAAGCATTTTAGTTTGTTCTTCAGAAGTACAATGCTCCATATACTTATAACGAATATCAGAAATTTTATCATTATAATAAGAACACTCTTTATCTGCTTCAACAAATTCTAATACTTGGGCATTTCTAAACATCTATTTGCCTAAACAAAACTCACCAAACATTACATCCAACATTTGAGTATGTTCGTATGGTCTTGTAATATTTGACATATGTTCTAGTGACACATTTATATGATGAGCAAAAAATTCTAATTCACCAGATTCTAGCGGAGCAAAAGCTTCTTTAATATTGTTTAATGTTAATTCTACTTCATTTACTTGTTGCTTTGATATTAAAGTTACATCATCACCACTTGTATTTTGATTGAGTATTACTTCTACTTTATTGATAAGCTCATTAATATTCTCTTTTGCATTTAAAAATACTAACTCATTATTAAAATTAGAAAGATCAATTTTTTGCTGTAAATCTGATTTATTAACTACTGTTATCGTTTTTTTTGAAGTATTATCCAAAAGGGATACTATTTTATAATCCTCATCATCAAAAGTACGACTACCATCAAATAATGCAATAATAATATCTGCTTCATTTATAGCTTCAATTGATTTTTCAATACCTATTTTTTCAATCTCATCATTTGCTTCTCTTATTCCTGCTGTATCAACAATTTTAATAATATGAGAACCAATTTTTACACTCTCTTCAATAGTATCTCTTGTTGTTCCTGCAATATCACTAACAATTGCTCTATTAAAATTTAACAATTTATTTAATAAACTTGATTTACCTACATTAGGTTTACCAATAATTGCTACTTTAAAACCATCAATTAAACCTTCTCTTCGTTTACTTGATTCTAATGTATTTTCAAGTTTTATTTTAATTGCATCTAATTTTATTTTAATTTGTTCAAAAATATCACTAGGTAAATCTTCTTCTGCATAATCTATATTGACTTCTGTATAAGCCAACATAAATAGTAAATCTTTTCTGATATCATCGACAAAATCTTTTAGTTCACCTTTTAATTGACGAGCCAATAACTTTACTGCATCTTCACTACGAGCCTCAATCATTTTACTAATAGCTTGAGCTTGTGATAAATCTATTTTTCCATTTAAAAATGCTCTTTTTGAAAATTCTCCTGGATTTGCTATTCTAGCTCCTGCATCTATACAAGTAGCTAATACAATATTAGTAATTGCAATACCACCATGACATTGAAACTCAACAATATCTTCACCTGTAAATGAGTGTGGATTTTTAAAATAGATAAGTAGTGCTTCATCGATTAACTCATCTTTTGTGTCATAAATTTTTGAAAGTTTAGCCATTCTAGGTTGTAAAACAGTACCCTGAGTGATTTTCTTAGCTATCTTTAATGAATCTACTCCACTTAGTCTAACTATTGAAATAGAACCTATACCATTTGCTGTTGCAATTGCAACTATTGTGTCTTCTGTATACATATTTTAATTTCTATATTCGTTTACTAAAATATATTTTTCCCCTCGTTGTGTTGTTTTTACAGCAACATATTTATCTGGAAATTCATCTCGTAATTTAGTAAGTGCGATATGCACAAGTATACCATCAAGTACTTTAGTTTTAAAATAACCTTCTACTTTAATTGTTTCAATTACAGGGTCAAGGTAAGCAAAAATTGCCGATTCTTGATTTGATAAAAACTGTGCTACTTCAAGTCGTAACATCATGTCATATTTATCATTTATCCAATTGAATAATACATAAGATAATGCTTTATATCGATATCCCTCTTTTCCAATTAACAATGCACTATCAGGACCAGAAAATTCTATATATACTGTTTTTTCATCATCTATAATATCTACTTTTATCTCTTCTATATCATAACAAAGATGAGAAAAAAGTATATTAATTTCAGTAGTAATTTTATAAATTAATTCTGTATTTGATGATTTTATGATTGGTGAAGAGTGTAATTCTTCTTCAGTAGAAGTATAAAATTCATCAAAAAGTTTTTCTTTTTGAACTTGATTAACCATTGAAGGTAGATCGTTACTTTTAATTGTTTCTTCCTCATTTAATGCTTTTAATCGAGAGGCTAGAGTTTCTATTTTTTCATTATGTTTAGTAGAATTTTGAGTATAAGAAGTATTTTCTTCTTTATGTTGATATTTTAATGTTGCAGTAATTATGGCATTTTTTTTGAAAAATCCCAAAAAACCTTTACTCGGAGCTTGTTTAATAACAATTTCCAAGTTGGTAATAGAACAGTTTAAAGACTCAGAAGCTTTTTCATAAACTTCTTCTAAAGTTTTAGCTTCAAAAGTGTTTACTTCATTACTAGATACTTTTAACATCTTTGTTCCTTTTATTTTTTCTTATTATGATTCTTCTCTTCTTCATGTTTTTCATGTCTAGCAATTCTAGCATTTTTGAAAATTGTATTTACATAGTACTGTTGTCCAATTGTAAATAAGTTATTCACAAACCAGTATAAAGTAAGTCCTGCAGGGAACCATAAAAAGAAGAAGGTAAATACTACAGGTAATAACTGGAATATTTTTTGTTGCATAGGATCAGCCATTGTATTAGGAGTAATTTTTTGTTGAAAATACATTGTAGCACCCATTGCAATTGGTAAAATAAAATATGGATCCATAACACCTAAGTCATCTATCCATAAAATCCACTCTGCACCTTTCAGCTCAATAGAATTTAATAATACTCTATATATAGCAAAAAACACTGGAATTTGAAGGATAATAGGTAGACAACCACCCATTGGATTTGCACCCTCTTTTTTATACAGTTCCATCATATGCATTGAAGCTTTTTGCTTATCATTTTTATATTTTTCTTGAATAGCTTTTACTTTAGGAGAAAGCTCTTTTAACCTATTCATAGAAACCATACCTTTGTGAGATAATGGGAATAAAACAAGTTTAATTAAAATTGTAACAAAAACAATTGTCCAACCCCAGTTACCAATATAATCATGCATAAACTGAAGTAATATAAACATTGGTTTTGCAATAAATGTAAACCAACCATATTCAATTACAGAAGTTAATCTTTCATCTAAAGCATGTAATGTTTTATATGTTTTTGGTCCAACATAACCACTTAAAGAAATATTATCTTTAGCATGAATAAAAACTTGAGGAGAATCATCTGAGTCCTTCATAACACTAATTGCCATACTTGTATCATAGTTGTATAAAACTGTAGCATAGTATCTATCAAAAGCAGAAGCAGCGTTTATACCAACAAATTCTACTGGTTTATCCATATCTTCATCTTCAATAATATTTAGTGTTCCATCATTTAAAACTAACATTGCACCATGATCAGCATACATGTCAGCTAAGACATCTGGTCTAAACCCTGTTGTAATAAAAAAGTCGGCTTTATTAGTTGATGATGCACTTATATCATAATGACCATCAGGATAAAATTTAAGTACTTTAGTTAATGTAGTATTTGTTAAAACTTGTGTCAATGTTAATTCAGTAATATTTTTAGTTGCATCAACTTTAGCACTAGAGGCTATTACTCCTTTACTAAATGCTTCCTCATTTATTTTGTTATCTGCAAATCTTACTTCTAATGGTTTTAATTGATTTATATTAAATAATTTAATTCTATCACCATTGTCAGTTGTATATTGTTCATCTTTTAAAGTTACTTGATGAATTCTACCAAGGATATCAATCTCTATAGTATTATGTAGTGTTTCAATAGTTGCAATAACTTTTGATGTTGATACTACAGCAGGTGCAGAGTTTGCAATTGCATTAGTAGCTGCTATTGGTGCAGAGTTTGTTACCGTAGCTACTGGTGCATTATTTGTTACTGTTGATTCAATGTTTTTCTTTTCCATTGTTGCTGCATTTTGAGCATTTGCTTGGTTAACTAATTCTTGTTTCGGTTGAAGATACAAAAAGTCATATGCAATAAAAAATGCAAAAGATAAAACCGTTGCTATTAATATTCTCTTTTGAGTTTGCTCTTTGTTTGTTGTGTCAGTTGGTTGTGCCATTTATGTGTCCCATGTTGTATTGTGTTGAAGTATTAAGCAGTAATTATTTTTTACCGGTACTTTCCAGTATTTTACCTTAATCTTTTTAAATTTTAGATTTAATCGATTTTTGATGGACATTTAACTTTTACATAGTCAAATCCTCCAGGAAATAATGGATTGCATTTTAATATTCTTATAGTAGTATAAAAAATTGCATAAAAAATATTATTGTTTTCAAATTGAAGTTTTGCGTACGATGAACATGTAGGATAATATCGACAACTTCCAAATGAAAGAACAGTTAAATATTTTTGGTAAAATTTTATGAGGTAAAGAATAATTTTTTTCATTTAAATAAATCTAGTTTTTTTATAGCATATTTAAAATCATTTTTAAGTAGTTTATGAGTTCTTTCAAAAATTGCATTTTTTGCAACTAATATATACTTTCCATTTTTTAATTCGCTTTCTTTTTCTAAAACTAAAGCCCTTAAAAGCCTTCTAGCCCTATTTCTATGAACAGCATTACCTACTTTTTTGGAAGAAACAAAAGCAACACTGAAGTCGTCGCTTTCTTTAAAAAAAACAACAAAACTAAGTGTATGCCACTTTTTGTTGCTTTTATATATTTGATTGAACTCTTTATGAGTATTGATTCGGTGTGATTTGCTTAAACAGCTAATCTTTTTCTACCTTTAGCTCTTCTAGCTTTGATTACTTTTCTACCATTTTTAGTAGCCATTCTTGTTCTGAAACCATGAGTTCTTTTTCTTGGTGTGTTATGCGGTTGGTATGTTCTTTTCATACTTTATTTCCTTTTTTCCTAAATTATGTTTGCGATTATAATTAAAAAATACTTAATATTAGTTTATAGTTTCAAGAATATATTGATTCATTGCTTTAAAATTTTTATTTTTTATTATACAAAATGTTACAAAATATTTATTTTTTCTTTTTTTAACTAAAACTTACAATAATATCTAATGATATATGTAGTATAATTAAATTATATAAACTTAAGGATAAAAAATGAAAAAATTATTATTAGTAGCGCTATTTGCTGGATCATTATTTGCAAGTGGTGCAGATGTATATAAAAAGTGTCAAGGTTGTCATGGAGCAAAAGCAGAAAAAATTGCATTAGGTAAATCAAAAGTTTTAGCTAGTTTATCAAAAGATGAAATTATTTCTAATATGAAAGGTTACAAAGCAGGAACTTTTGGTGGACAAATGAAAGTATTAATGGTTAATCAAGCAAAAGATTTAAGTGATGCTGATATTGTTGCTGTAGCAGAATATATTCAAACTATAAAATAATTTAACAAATCCTAGTTATCATTTAATAACTAGGATTTTACTTTTATGAGATATCTACTGTTATCTCATTTTCTTTTAGATCAAATGTTACAGTATCACCATCATTAATTTTATCTTCTAAAATCAAATCAGCTAGTCTATCTTCAACTATTTCATACAATGCTCTTTTTAGTGGCCGTGCTCCATAAACAGGATCAAAACCTTCTTTTGCAATATATCTCTTTACTTCTTTTGTCATATTTAATATAATATTTCTATGAGCTAACTTTTTAGAAATCGATTCAAACAATATATCTACAATATTTGTAATAGCTTCTATGCCTAATTGTTCAAAAATAACAATATCATCTAATCTATTTAAAAACTCTGGTCTGAAATGCTGTTTTAAATCGCCTAAGACTGATTTTTTTCTTTCATCTTTATCTGATAACGATATTATTTTATCACTTCCTATATTTGAAGTTAAAATTATTATTGTATTTTTAAAATCTACTGTTACACCTTTGTTATCTGTTAATCTACCATCATCTAAGACTTGTAATAAAATATTAAATACATCAGGATGTGCTTTTTCTATCTCATCAAATAATAAAACACTATAAGGTTTTCTTCTAACTGCTTCAGTTAATTGTCCTCCCTCTTCATACCCAACATAACCAGGAGCAGCACCTACTAATCTACTAGCACTATGCTTTTCCATATACTCAGACATATCAAATCGTACAAGAGATTTACTATCATCAAATAAAAATTTTGCTAATGTCTTAGCTGATTCCGTTTTACCCACTCCTGTAGGTCCAAGAAACATAAAACTTCCAATAGGACGACTTTCATCACTTAATCCTGCTTTATTTCTTTTAATTGCTCTAGATATTGCTTTTATAGCTTCATCTTGTCCTATAACATCTTTTTTTAAAACACTTTCTACTTGCAAAATTCTTTCTTTTTCACTTGAAACCATTTTTTGAATTGGTATTCCTGTCCATCTACTGACAATACTTGCTATTGCTTCTTCATCTACAAAATTTCGTAATAATGTCCCCGATTCTTGCATCTTTGTCCATTTTTTTTCGTTTTCTTTAATTTTTTCTTCTAATTCAGGAATCTGACCATATTCAATAGATGCAGCTTCTTCAAATTTACTCTCTCTTTTTGCTCGTTCTGCTTTACCTTTAAGTTCATCAATTTGAGTTTTTATTTGAGATATAGCATTAAAAGTTTCTTTTTCATTTTGAAATTGTGTTTCTAAATTTCTTTGTTTCTCTTTTAAGTTTGATAATTCCTCTTCAATTTCAATTAATCTAGCTTTATTTTTATTAGTTTTTTCCATTTTTAAAGCTTCTTTTTCAACTTCAAGTGTGCTTATTTGCCGTTTTGTTATTGATAAAACTGTTGGCTCTGATTCTATTTGCATTTTTAATTCTGCTGCTGCTTCATCTATTAAATCAATAGCTTTGTCCGGTAAAAATCTATCAGTTATATATCTATGACTTAACTTTGCAGCACTTACTAAAGCACTGTCATTAATACTTACATTATGGAATGTTTCTAGTTTCTCTTTTATCCCTCTTAGGATTTGTAAAGCTTCATTTACACTTGGTTCATCTACATTTACAGGCTGAAATCTTCTTTGCATAGCTGTATCTTTTTCAAAATACTTTCGGTATTCTTTTAATGTTGTTGCACCAATTGTATGTAACTCACCTCGAGCTAAAGCTGGTTTAAGAATATTTGCAGCATCCATACTTCCTTCACTTGCACCTGCCCCAATAATTGTGTGAATTTCATCTATAAATAATATTATATTACCTACTTTTTGAACCTCTTTAATTACTGCTTTTAATCTATCTTCAAATTCTCCTCTATATTTAGCACCAGCAATAAGTGCAGACATATCTAAAGTTATTACCCTTTTGTTTTGTAATGATGTTGGTACATCTTTATTTACAATTCTTTGTGCCAATCCTTCTGCAATTGCTGTTTTTCCAGTACCTGGTTCACCTAATAAGATTGGATTATTTTTTGTTTTTCGTATTAGTATTTGCATCATTCTTTGTAATTGTTCATCCCGCCCAATTACAGGATCCAATTTTCCTTCAATAGCAAGTTTAT
>Ga0193960_1001059_pt1 | contig 11137 bp, 10 predicted proteins | sample FB_3_MG_FD_140338 | JGI IMG/M metagenome (GOLD analysis project Ga0193960, IMG submission 140338) | Microbial mat bacterial communities from the Broadkill River, Lewes, Delaware, United States - FB_3_MG | ecosystem: Environmental > Aquatic > Freshwater > River > Microbial mats | place: USA...
CCATTAGTGCACTTTTTAATTTTAGGTGTCAATGGTGCGTTTCTTACAGGTGATGCTTTTAATCTTTTCGTATTTTTTGAAGTATTACTGATCGCCTCATACTCTTTGCTTATGCATGGAAGCTATAAACGTAGCACTCGCGCAGCTTTGCACTATGTGATTATGAACTTGGTTGGGTCGGCTGTATTTCTTATTGCCCTAGGTATTTTATATGGCGTTTTAGGTACGCTAAACATGGCTGACATGGCGCAAAAAGTTTCATTATTACAAGGTGATGATATTTACTTGGCAAAAATAGGTGGCTTGTTATTACTTGTGGTTTTTGCACTGAAAGGCGCATTATTACCTCTACATTTATGGCTACCCAATACCTATGCCAGTGCAATGCCTGTTGTCGCTGCATTATTTGCAATTATGACAAAAGTTGGTGTCTATTCCATGATGCGCTTTTATACACTAATATTCGGTGAGCAGGCAGGTGAATTAAGTCATATTGCGCAAAACTGGTTGTGGTGGTTAGCACTGGTAACTATTGTTATGGGGGCTATTGGTGTTATCGCCAGTAAAGATTTAAGTAAGTTGATTGCTAATTTAGTCATTGTTTCGGTAGGTACATTAGTTGCTTTAATTTCGGTGCAAACGATTGGTTCGAGTGCGGCTGCGATTTATTATTTGGTTCATTCGACATTAGTTACCGCAGCACTATTTCTAATTGTAGATTTAGTTGGGCGTCAGCGTGAATCAGTGTTTGATCGTATTGAGCCAGGTCCTCCTGTTTTACAGCCTAAATTGCTTGGTTTATGTTTTTTAGTTGCTGCAATTAGCGTAATAGGCATGCCACCATTGTCTGGTTTTATCGCCAAAGTTTGGCTGTTGAAAGAAACAATTAATGCTGATTATAGTATCGCTTTTTGGTCTATTTATTTAGTGGCAAGTCTTGCTGTTTTAGTTGCTGTGACCAAAGCGGGGAGTACAATATTTTGGCATCACCTTGATGTGCAAGTAAAACCAGAAAAGCAAAAAATGGTTCAGCCCAGACAATTAATTGCTCTGCTTATTCTTATTGCTAGTGCTCCTTTAATGAGTATTTTTGCCGGCTCGTTAAGTGAGTTTTCGCTTGATGCAGCAACTAAGCTGCATGACTTTAATAGCAATATCGACGTTGTTCTATCTGGAGGCCTGTAATGAGCTCAGATTCTTCTTTAAAGTGGCTGCCTTCGCCATTTCTAAGTCTTTTACTTTTTTTAGTTTGGCTGCTATTAAACAATAGTTTATCAGCAGGGCACATTCTGTTAGCTGTAGTGTTAGCTATCGTTATTCCTTTAGCTATTAGTCCGTTTAGAACGAAGCAACCGCTAATTGCAAAGCCAGGCTTAGCATTTCGACACTTAATGTTAGTACTTTATGACATCATCACAGCCAATGTTCAGGTCGCTTTATTGATTTTAGGGCCAACCAAAAGGCTAACGCCAGGGTTTGTGAAAGTACCATTAGACTTAACGCATAGTACTCCCATTACTATTTTAGCAAGTACCGTGTCATTAACTCCAGGAACCGTCAGTGCAGAAGTATACCCTTGGGAAGAGTCATTAAGTGAAGGTGAAGAACCTAAGCAGCGATATTTATTAATACACGTGCTCAATCTTGAAGATGAAGCTAAATTAATAACGACCATTAAAGAGCGTTACGAAGCGCCACTGAAGGAGATATTTCAATGCTAGAAACGGTTATATTAGTTGTTTTTGCAATGATAGGGGTGTCGTTATTACTGAATTTGTGGCGCTTATTAGTTGGGCCATCGGTACCTGATAGAATACTTGCCTTAGATACTATGTATATTAATAGCATTGCTTTAATTATTTTATATGGCATGAGTTTAGGCACGTCATTGTATTTTGAGGCGGCGCTTCTTATAGCGATGCTTGGTTTTGTTAGTACGGTAGCAATATGTAAGTATCTGCTACGTGGCGATATTATAGAATAGGAATATGAATTATGGTTGAGTGGATTGTTTCTGTTTTATTATTAATTGGTGGTGCCTTTGTATTAGTTGGCTCGATTGGACTGGTTAAAATGCCAGACTTTTTTATGCGCTTACATGGACCAACAAAAGCAACTACTTTAGGTATGGCTTGTTTATTAACCGCATCAATGGTCTTTTTTAGTCATACTCAGGCAGGTTTGAGTATGAAAGAAATACTCATTTCACTGTTTTTATTGTTAACAGCACCTATCAGTGGTTATATGATGATTAAGTCAGCTATTCATCATAAAGTTAATAGTATAAAACGAACTCAAGGTAAAGATAACATTGAAGATGATGTGTAATGCCTTTGTGGTGTTTAATGCTTTCACTAACCTGTTCTTAAAGTGAGTATAGCTTCATTTGATATCGTGTTTTGCTATTAGTTTAATAAAATTAACTCTAGAAGAAACTAAAAGAGTTATGTAACGGACACTGTTTTTCGATAGAATAGCCAGCATAATTTTAAGTTAACTCAAATTACATGGGTTTTTACTTAGTCACTTATTTTAATAACGCATTGCTACCGTTGCCTTGCTTTAAATAATCATGCAGTACAATTATCTGGATTTAATCCAACTTTTTAATAACACCTTTACCAAGGAATACAAGACTAAACTTGTGAAAGGTGGTGATGAACCTATCTATATTCCAGCTAATAATGACTGTTCTTTTCATCAAGTTATTTTTGCTCATGGGTATTATGCCAGCGCGCTTCATGAAATTGCACATTGGTGTCAAGCGGGTGAGGCACGAAGACAGCTTGAAGATTATGGATATTGGTATGTGCCTGATGGCAGAAATGAACAACAACAAAAAACCTTCGAACAAGTAGAGGTGTATCCCCAAGCTCTTGAATGGGCATTTAATGCTTCGGCACAAAAAGTGTTTAATGTCTCATCTGATAATCTTAACGGCTTTCAGGGCGACAGACATCAGTTTAAAGAAAAAGTCTTTCAACAAGTTTTGTATTTTTTAGAGCATGGGTTTCCAAAAAGAGCTGCACAATTTATTACTGTGCTCGCTGAGTTTTATGGTACGCCATTGCCGTTAACAAAAGCTCAGTTTGAAGAGAAGCAAACGCAGATAAAGGAGCATAGCAGTGAGCCATTTTAAATTAGGATTTATCATCAACCCAATTGCTGGTATCGGCGGCAGTGTCGCTTTAAAAGGTAGTGATGGTATGGCTATGCATGCACTTGCTTTAGGAGCGAAACCTAAAGCAAATGAAAGAGCTAAGCAGGCATTGGAAGTACTTGAGCCTTATAAGGATAAATTAACCGTTTACACCGTTAATGATCAGATGGGGCAGGATTGCGCTCAGTCATTAGGCTTTTCCACTGAATTAGTTTATGAAGTGAAAACTGAGCAAACTGCCGCAGATGACACAGAGTATGCGGTTAAGGCCTTAGTTAAAAAGCAGGTTGATATTATTTTATTTGCTGGCGGTGATGGAACAGCGAGAAATATTGCCAATATTGTTTCAGATAATGATAAAGGCTTAAACCAAGTACCGGTATTAGGTATTCCAGCGGGCTGCAAAATTCATTCAGGTGTGTATGCTATTACGCCAAAAGCTGCTGGCCGTGTCGTTGAAATGATGATTAACAAAGAATTAGTTAGCTTGGCTGAAGGTGATGTCATGGATATTGATGAAAGTTTATTTCGTCAAGGCGTGGTAAAGGCAAAGCGTTATGGTGAGATGCAAATCCCAAGTGAACTTCGCTATGTTCAAGCGGTTAAATCAGGTGGAAAAGAAAGTGATGAGCTAGTGTTGCAAGATATATCAGCCAACATTATTGAAGAAATGGCCGATGAAGATGAAACCTTGTTCATTATTGGCTCAGGTTCAACAACCGCGTTTTTAATGGCTGAGCTTGATTTAGCAAACACCTTATTGGGAGTTGACCTTGTTTATCAACATGAACTTCAAGCGAGTGATGTAACAGAAGCTGAATTGTGGCAAGCAATTCAGCAACATGAGGGGCCCTGCAAATTGGTTATTACCCTTATAGGTGGACAAGGTCATATTTTTGGACGCGGCAACCAGCAGCTTAGCCCTAGGGTGATTAAGGCGGTATTGGCACAAGAAAGTGGTAGAGATAATATTGCTATAATCGCAACCAAAAATAAGTTAAGTGCATTAAATAATCGTGCTTTGGTAAGCGATACTGGTGATAGCGAACTTGATCAAGAGTTATCTGGCTATATGGCAATCACTACAGGATATAAAGATCAAGTGCTATACCCTGTAGCAAGCCCAGCCTAATGCATTAATATTAAGAAAACGAATACTAAGGAACCTCATGGATAACCCAGTAAAGATTGCTACAGTGGAAAGCCTATATCATTACCTTGATAGCTTATTTGACCAAGAGATAGATGATGATACGTTATTTGCTAGTGGCTACATTCGAGGTTTTATTTCATTGGCAGCAAGTCAGTTTGGTGATGAACAGCAACCAATTAGTGAAGGGTTAGTTAACGCAATCGCAAATGGATTGCATGAAGCGAAAAAAGAACTTTCCCCACAAGACAGTGTTATTGTCCAAAACTTTTGGCAACAATTACAAAGTAAATTTAATGGCTAACTAGTTATTTCTGCTACTGATATCCCATAAAAAATGCCGCAATTAAGCGGCATTTTTTATGGGATATCATAGGACTTTTGTATTGCAATAGGCTTTGCCTATCTTTGTTAGTTAAGCAAGTTCGGGTTAGTTAGCTGGCTTTATCCAAGATGCATAGTTATTTTCTTTTGTGCTTTGTACTTCATACATCTTTGTAATGTTGTTCATTTCTTTTAATAAAGACTCAGTAACAACTTTGATGGTTTTTGGTGAAAAGTTACCTTCATTTGTGCCATCAAATTTAGTTTGGTAGAAACGCCATTGATTTGCTACTTCATCTAATGCTTCATTAATTTGAGGCGTATTTTCTCTAGCTGCAATTAATTTATCTAAGGCTTGAGTAAATTGCCTTGCTGTTTTGTGCATTTCTTGTTTATAAATTTTTTCTTTATATCCAGAGTTACTCGCGTAATAAAGCATAGCTAAACGCTGCGAAAGCATACGTTGTCTACCCGATAGGTTGACTAAATGATCACTATTGGCACGCGATGTATATTCTATGCTAAGCACTAATGCATGCGCAGATTTAAGTAGCTCGGTACTGCGTTTTACTATTTGTTCTGTTTTTTCTTTATCTGCTTTTGATAGTGCAAATGAGCGAAATGCATACCAGTTGTTTTTCAGTTTTTTAAGTGCTTGCTTAGATTTGTTATCTTTAATAGAGGCATTTAAATGGAAAATATTTTCTTCGAAGATTGCAGCACTTTCATCAAGTTCATTTCTGGCAGCTTCAGTACCAATATCCTGACTGACAAGGATATAGTTTTTTGCCATTCTTTGAGAGAGCATTCGTTGTAGTCCAGCTTTGTTAATGGACTCAGATACATTTAATTGTTGTCCTTGAGCGCTCCATGCTGTTGAAACAAAAAGAAGTATTAATAACTGTATTAGCTTAGTTTTCATTATGAAAATCATCCTGTCCATTATCCTAGGCGAACAATAAATAATAACCGTAGATAAATTATTGATATGGCGCAAATTAATGCGAATCTATCAGAATATATTCATATTAATTAAGAAGATGATATATAAAGCTATATTGCTATAGCTTTCTTTTGATAATATCTCGAATAATGAACCTATTAGGACTCAAGTTAAATAGCATTTCGCTATTGACGGGGTAAGGTGTATTACATATATCTGCTGCAATAATATCTGCAGCAAGAGGCGCAGAGCAAAGCCCTCGAGCACCTAATCCAAGAGCCATATATAAGTTACTCTCAACGGGAGCAGGCTCGGTATATCGCCAGTTTTTATCTTTGGCTAAATGAGCATAAGTTTCGATATGTGCAGATATATCAGGCATAGCACCTACCAAAGGCATGTGATCTTGTGACATGCAGCGAAGCCTTGCTTTACTCGAACTAATATCACTTTCTTGCCAATCTATATGCTTAGCAACATCAGGCAAGCATTTATTAAGCATGGCTAAATTATATTGATCATCGCTACTGCTTGCTTGGGTATTGGTGTCGTTCTTTTGAAAGGTCGCACCGATACAATGAATGTCGTTATTTTTTGGCGTTAAATAGCCTTTATGGCAAAGAACACTTTTTAGTGGCGATATCACTTCATTACTTTGCATACTTGTTACTTGTCCGCGTGTTGCAGATAGCGGTAATGATTTAATATAGTCTAAATCAATAATTTCAGCGCCCCCACAGACAATCAATATACTTGCATTGAAGTTGCCCTTATTGGAAGTTAATTGCCATTTCACTTCCTTGTTGGAGGAAGCAGAGTGTTTAATAGGTGCAATTTTATTGATATGAGTGTTGGTCTTGATTTTTAATCTGCCCGTTTCTTGAGCCGCTTTTATAATTTGTTGAACAAGTTGCTGGGGAGCAGCCCATCCAGCATTTGGCATAAACAGTCCACCATATTGCAAAGGTATGCCCGCTATCTCAGTTGCCTTGGCAGCATTTACACTTTGAATCAGCTCTTTAGGCCATGCCGCTAATTGTTCAAATTTATTCTGTCGTAGCGTTAAAGAGTTCTTATAAGATAGTTCAAGCAAACCACACCATTGATGATCGAACTGAAAACCTTGTTGATAAATGCCATCATAAAAATGTTTAGCACGCCAAAATGCTGCTTGATAAAACAAGCTTATATCATCTTGCGATTGATGTAATAAAGGGTATAAAGCACCAATAGCATTGCTTGAGCCACCCTGAGCAATGGCATCATCTTTACAATATAAAGTAACTTTTACGCCTTGCGTTGCTAATTTATATGCAATACATGCTGAAGCAATACCGCCGCCTATGATACTGACATGTTGTGGCTTTGCGATTTTCGGTCTATGTTGATAGCCTTTATTAGGGTTAACTCGGTGGAAGGTGCCCCGTAAAATCTCTTTCTTTTTTCCTTTTGAAGGAAGTTTCTCTAATCTAAAACCAATATCTTGTAGTGCTCTTTTCACAAAGCCTGCCACAGTGAAGGTGGTAAGTGATGCCTGCTCTTGACTTAACCTAGCTATTTGCTGAAAAAGCTCTGGGCTCCACATATCAGGGTTTTTTGCAGGAGAGAAACCATCGAGATACCATATGTCAACCAAGTCACATGTTAACTTGGAATTATCTTTTGGCTTTTCTGCTACCAATAGTTGTTTTAACCCTTGACTAGCATCATCAAATATAACGGTTAATCTGACTTTATTGTTTAAAAAGCTTGCTTCAAATACTTGCCCTTTAGTCGTGTTACTTTCGCTGAGGTATTGTTCAGTGAGTAATTTTGCATAGGGTGCTAATTCTGGTAAAGCCTTAAGTGATTGAGATAATTGCTCTTTATCGAGAGGGTACTTTTCTACACTCACAAAGTGTAAGGGAGCGATATCATATGAGCATTCACATTGTGCTTTTTGGTACGCTTGTAAGGTCAATAAAAAATTTAGCCCTGTACCAAAACCTGTTTCAGCTATAGTTACAGTTGATTTTGCCTCGATAAATCGTTGCTTAATATTATTGCCGCAAATGAAAATATCATCGCTTTGTTGATAACCTGACTCAGTATCAAAGTAAATGTCGTTAAAGCGAGTGCAAAATGGAGCACCATCTTCTTTGAATGTGAGAGTGCTTTTTAAATCTGCTGTTGTATCAGTTTTTTTTGAGTTTTCAGTAGACAAAATATTTACCAATAAAAATATCATTCAATGATTTAATGTTGGCTATTTTACGCTATATATTGATCGTGATCAGAGATATTTTGCATTAGCTGTTTGATATTAGTCAAAAGAGCATAGATATATTTTTTGTTATAGCTTAATATTGTGTACAAGTGTACGCTGGATATTGTACTCGTAATACCAGTTGATGGCATTATGCTTGTATAATACAGCAGATTTTAAAATGATAGATGGTTGATTAAATGAAACGTGTAGTGATTACAGGTATTGGTATTGTATCAAGTATAGGTAACAATGCCGATGAGGTTTTAGCCTCATTAAAAGCAGGAAAGTCTGGTATAACTCGTTCAGAAAGCTTTGCTGAACAAGGGCTTCGCAGCCAAGTTTGGGGAAAGCCCGCTTTAGAAACTAAAGATCATATTGATCGTAAAGCATTACGTTTCATGGGGGATGCCGCAGGTTATGCATACATCGCAATGGATCAAGCTATTGCCGATTCAAAGTTAACTAAAGAGCAAGTCTCTAACTACCGCACTGGTATTGTTGCTGGCTCTGGAGGTGCATCTTCAGCCAATATTGTTGCTTCTACAGATACACTAAGAAACCGTGGTATTCGTCGTGTTGGTCCTTATGCTGTACCGAAAACAATGGGTAGTACTTGTTCAGCTTGTCTAGCAACGCCATTTGAAATTAAAGGTGTTAACTACTCAATTAGTTCAGCCTGTGCAACCAGTGCTCACTGTATTGGTCATGCGATGGAGCTTATTCAATTAGGCAAACAAGACGTAGTATTTGCTGGTGGTGGCGAAGAGGTTGATTGGTCATTAGCTATGATGTTTGATGGCATGGGTGCATTATCTTCAAAATATAATGACAACCCTGAAATTGCTTCACGTACTTATGATGCTGACAGAGATGGTTTTGTTATTTCTGGTGGTGGCGGTATGGTTGTGGTTGAAGAACTTGAGCATGCCTTAGCACGTGGTGCACATATTTATGCTGAGATTGTCGGCTATGGTGCTACATCTGACGGTTACGATATGGTTGCTCCAAGTGGCGAAGGTGCTGTTCGTTGTATGCAACAAGCAATGGAAGGTGTTGAAGGTAAAATTGACTACTTAAACACACATGGTACATCTACACCTGTTGGTGATGTTAAAGAGCTTGGCGCTATTCAAGAATTGTTTGGTGAAGACTCGCCTGCAATCAGTGCAACAAAAGCAATGTCTGGTCATGCATTAGGTGCTGCTGGTGTACATGAAGCTATTTACTCTATCTTAATGATGGAAAATGACTTTGTTGCTCCATCAATCAATGTTGATAATTTAGATGAGCAAGCAAAAGGTTTGGATATTGTAACTGAAAAACGTGACACTAAACTTGACCTTATCATGTCAAACAGTTTTGGTTTTGGTGGTACAAACGCTACCTTAGTGATGAAAAAGTATAAATAGAATACTTTTAGCTGATTAGTAAATCCTGATGATTAGTGTTTACTAATCATCAGGATTTTTTTTATCTAAAAACAGACCTTTTATGTCACTTAGGTATAATGAAGCAAAATTAAACATTAATAGTTGATAATGAATATTTTTTACGATGAAAATATGCCTTTTGCGCGAGAGTTCTTCAGTGAATTAGGTAATCTTTACTCCTTTTCAGGGCGTGAATTGCAAGCACAAGACATCAAAGATGCTGATGTCTTGTTAGTGCGCTCTATAACCCAAGTTAATGAAGCGTTATTGAAGCAAGCACCACAATTAAAGTTTGTTGGTACGGCGACCATAGGAACTGATCATATTGATCAAGAATATTTAAAGCAGCTGGGCATTTCATTTCATTCAGCGCCGGGTTGTAATGCAATTTCTGTAGCTGAGTATGTATTAAGTGCTTTAGTCGTACTAGCAGAGCGGTATTTAATTGATTTATCAACATTAACTGTTGGTATTGTTGGGGCTGGAAATACCGGTACTCGGCTTGCAGAAAAGCTATCAGCTTTAAACATAAACTTTAAATTATGTGATCCTTTACTCGAGGCTAAGCAAAAGCAGGGAAGTGATGATACTCGTCAGTATTATCCGTTAGAAGAGGTGTTAGACTGTGATGTTATCTCATTACATGTACCTAAAACGGTGACAGGTGAACATCGCACAGTTAAATTACTTGATGAGCAACGTTTATTAAACCTTCGGCCTGAACAAATTCTGATTAGTGCTTGTCGTGGAGAAGTGATTGATAATCACGCCTTACTTCGTTTAAAAGAGCAAGGACATGGGGTAAAGCTTGTACTGGACGTTTGGCAAGGTGAGCCTAATGTTTTGCAAGCCCTGATCCCTTATACTGAAATAGCCACGGCACATATTGCTGGTTATAGCTTAGAAGGAAAAGCTCGTGGCAGTGAAATGCTCTATCAGGCATTATGTAATGAGCTAAAAATAGCAGCAAAATTTCAGCTAAATGATTTTCTACCTGAGGCAAATATTTCATCTATTGAAATAACGCAACAATTTAATCAAATAGTACTAAACCAGATAGTTAAAATGGTTTACGATGTCAGGCGAGATGATGCTATTTTTCGTCAACAATTATCTGAACAAGGTTTCGATACCATTAGAAAAACATACCCCGCTCGTAGGGAGTTTTCTTCGGTTAGTGTCACCTTGTCTCCAAATGCCTATAGCGATGTGCCACATCGTTTAGGTTTTACAAAAACGTCCAACTAAAAAGAGAGAGGATCATGGCACAAAAATTTGATGTATGCATACTTGGCGCAACAGGGCTAGTTGGCAAAACCATTATGGAAATTTTAGAAGAAAGAGATTTCCCAATTAATAAATTATATCCATTAGCTAGTGCTCGTTCAGCTTGTGAATTTATTGAGTTTAATGGTGAAAGCATTGAAGTACTTGACGCTGATCACTTTGATTGGAGCCAGGCACAAATTGGATTTTTCTCAGCAGGTGGTGCTACATCAGCTAAATACGCCCCTATGGCAGGAGATGCAGGCTGTATTGTTATTGATAATACTTCTGAATTTAGATACGAAGCAGATATCCCTTTAATTGTTCCAGAAGTTAACCCACATGCTTTAGCTGAATATCGTAATCGTAATATCATTGCTAACCCTAACTGCTCAACGATTCAAATGTTAGTAGCACTTAAACCTATCCATGATGCAGTGGGTATCAGTAGAGTGAATGTAAGTACTTATCAGTCAGTTTCTGGTGGTGGCAAAGAAGCGATGGATGAATTAGCTAAACAAACAGCTGATTTGCTAAGTGGTAAGCCGGTTGAGAGTAAGAACTTTAGCCGTCAAATTGCATTTAATGTTATTCCACAAATTGATGTGTTTTTAGA
>Ga0193960_1001064_pt1 | contig 11126 bp, 9 predicted proteins | sample FB_3_MG_FD_140338 | JGI IMG/M metagenome (GOLD analysis project Ga0193960, IMG submission 140338) | Microbial mat bacterial communities from the Broadkill River, Lewes, Delaware, United States - FB_3_MG | ecosystem: Environmental > Aquatic > Freshwater > River > Microbial mats | place: USA...
CTGCAACTGCACGCCGGAGACATCCCGCTACTGGCCCGCATTACCCGCCGCTCGCTGGAACAACTGCACGCACAACCCGGCCAGACACTGTGGATACAAGTGAAAGCAGCAGCACTGGCCTAGAACAGTAGAGCCAGGCTAAAAAAGCGTATACAATACGCCGCCTTACCGCATGGCCCAGTGCCTGCACCGACCGCCCGTAGCTCAGCTGGATAGAGCGCTGCCCTCCGGAGGCAGAGGTCAGAGGTTCGAATCCTCTCGGGCGGGCCATATTCGAAAGAGCCGACATCATGTCGGCTTTTTTGTGTCTGTAAGAAATGGATCAGAAGCTGTGGGGTTTGATTCGAGTGAATCACGCGAAAGAGCGTTGAAGCTTACCAACAAACGATGGTCAATAATCCTCTCAAATGAGCTATTTAAAATCGTAAATTTATTCGCACTTAAGCCATACCATGGCGCGACTACTCCGCTGGCCAATACACTCTCACCAAAGGCATCAATGTTCTTCCCTCTTCATCAAAACGTTCATAGTGCGTGACAATCAGGTCGGCCAAATCATCCATATCAACTAATGTAAGCTGCATTGTTGAGCGTTCAGCTTCATAGCGAGCTTCTTTAGTAAAGCCTCCAGAACTCAGATATAACCCCGTATCACCATCACGTAACGCACCAATGAAACTCCGAATTTCGGGTGAACCCATTGATCCTTTCCGATGTTTGACTTCTACCTTGATACGAGGAGTCGTGAGTCCAAGCCCATCTGGAGAGGCGAGCACATCAACTCCACGATCCGGCCCTTTAGGTGAGACCTTAGTCCGGTAACCCATCGCACGCAGAATTGCGGCCATCATCTGTTCCATTTGTTCGGGGTCAAGTGATTGAAGTAAGTCCTTGATCAATTCATGGCTACGCCCAATCACTTCATCTTTGGCGCTTTCAAGATCAGTTTCCGTTAACTGTGGTGCTGGCAATTCTGGCGTTTTTCCTTCTACGGCATCGTTAAGTTCTTTGATTGTTTCTTCGCTTAAGGAAAAAAGCGTCAGCACAGATCCCAGTGAATTGCGAACATGGGGAGATAACCGATCACGAGAGACACGACCTAACCAGTTTACCTTGCGATGATTCAAATAATCCTCTTCCTCAACAGAAGTAGATTGATACTGATAACGACCTTCGTCCTGACCAATCAAATATTCACGAGTTTCTGGGCTATAAGAAATTACCATGTCTCCCGCTTGAATTTCGTCTCGAAATTTACGTAGCATCGCAACGGCATTACCCGTCTTTGCAGGTTTACTATTGCCGTAAACATTAATATAAGCACTTCGCAACGCTTCTGAACTGGTGTATTGCGTCAAGTCTCCCAAATCGGCCCAGCCAATAGCAACAAGGGAGCCTTCTGAAAACATTTCAAATAATCGACCACTGCGCCCAGCTCTGACCATCCAACCTTTTTTCATATTTTAATCCTCCTTAAATTATACTCGATAAATACTCAAAACCCACCAATTAACACAACCACCATTAACCAATTTCATTCAAAGATCCGAGCTGCTTTTCCAAATATTTTTCAAATCGAAAGTCTCTTTTTTCTATAGCATTGACAAACTCATCAATCCAATGACCAACCTTTCTTTGCATAGAATCAATCCCCCCCTGCTTATTCCTATCACTATCAGGATAACTTGCATAATCCATAAGAATATTCAGTGCAGCAAACCCTTGCTCACCCATATCTGAAAAATATTCCTGAACCAATGATTCAATTGAATTGCTAAAATTATAAAAAACATCCAATTTATATTGATCACTATCATCTTTTGGTCTGTCAACACCAAAAACCTTACAAGCAAGAGGAAGCATAAATTTCGAAGGTATATGGAATCGCTGAAGATTATTAACCTGCTCTATCAATAGCCTTTCCATTTCTTTGATTTGACCAAGATTTTCCGCCCAGTTCTTAACCTCATCGTCCAATCGACGTGTATGAGCAAAGCTGATCTCAACGCTCTTTTCTTCAAGAATAATTGAAGAAAAATTAAATAATCGACAAAAACCAATTTCAAACTTCAGGCGACGTGTTCTATTGTAACTGTTTGTCACTCTAACAAATGGCATCCATTTCTCATCTGGAAATACTTCAAATTCTAATGATGAATGAATTAAATCCATATGACAGAAAGACCGAGTTCTAGGCATTATTAAATTCAGGCATTCCATATTTTCAAATGTCACAAACTCAAAAACTTCTTCCATGACACTAGCTGCCAACCGATATGCCTCTTCATTCAGAATCAATTTATAATCATTTGTTACAACCGAAAACGCCAAGTTATTACTTAAATCCATAACCGCAAAGTGCCTAGGCAACTTCTCATAACCGTCACAAAACATATCTTCTGAGGATTCAGATTCAATAAAAACCGGCTTCAATTCAACATTGAAAAACGCATCTTTAATATCAACTTTTTTACTAGCCCGATACATCAATAAATTTCCTTTTATAAAATCAAAACCTTTATATTTTTTATTAATTCATCACCACGGCAATGCCGGTGCCCGAAATATCCCGCCGCGTTTGGCTTCGCGGTGCCAGCGTATGTATTCAACATTCAGTGTTGGCTGTCCCGGTAATGGCTCGCGGATGGGTTGGCCGCTGAGTGATCGAATGCGTTCAAGGCCAATATCAGAGCCGGAAAACTCCTGTGATACCAGAATGCGGCGGTCGTCGCTAAGCGACCAGATGCCTCGGTCAAACAGAGTGTGAAGAGTCGGTTCCAGTGCCAGTCCGTTATCGACGGTATCCGGGCCGTCGAAGGCGTGAGCCTGAATGTGTGCCGCTTCGCAGCCGATGGCAACGCCGCCCAGTGTGATTTGAAAGCCGCTGACGGCGCAGCGGTAGTCGTAGGCTTTGAGGACGTCGTGGCGAAAGCTGGCGGCACGATAACGCTGTTGGGCGTTGGTGCTGTCTTTGATCTGGCTCGGAGATTCCAGCTCAAATGGAGCCGGTATATCCAGCCCGCATTGATCCAGAACGCTCTGGTAGGTGGTGGGCAGGAAGTGCTGCTGCAGAATCAGTCCGGCGATGGTGTGAATAGCGCTATTGTCTGTGTCCAGCCACTCCAGTACATCGGCAGTAAATCCGGCGTGTGATAAGCGCAGGGCTGCCATGGTTGGAAAGCCACTGGCCTTGCGCGCCAGGCGGTCGGCCTGTTCCACTTGCCAGAGTCCATCCGACATCAGATACCAGTAAGGCAGTTCGGCCTGAGGCTTGCCACGAGTTGGTGGTGCCCAGGCTTTCAATAGCTGCACCAGTCGCGCTTCTATGTGAGCAAAGGTGATGCGTGTGTTGCCTCGCTGCCACTCGCCCAGCGCCACCAGTATCAGCAGTGGTTTGTGTGGCGCACGCTTGCCATTGACGGTAGCGGTTTTGAGCGTCTGAAGGTGGTCGCAGATTGGGTTGTGCGCGGGCATGTTGCTGACATCCATGAAAGTTCCTACTGTCACCATAATTCAAACGGGTGCTAAAAAGTAAGCGGGTTATACCCGCTTCTTTTCTGAATCGGCACATGTCCCCACTCTTGTTAAAAAGTTGATTAGCCTGCAACTTTTTACACGATGCTTCCGTATAACTCCTCATACCCGTTCATATTGGAGTTCTCATGCAAAGCAACGATCAAGAGCTGATTGATTTGCTGGGCCGTTGCCGTTTGAAAGATCAACGTGCCATCAAAGTGCTGTACAACCGGCTGTCGCCTTATCTGAACGGGGTCGCTTTTCGTATTGTGCAGTCGGATGAGTTGAGCAACGAGGTATTGCAGGAAGCCTTTATGCAGATTTGGCAGAACGCGGAGAGTTATCAGCCTCATATGTCCCGGCCCCTGACCTGGATAACGTCGATTGTCCGGTATCGGGCCATCGACAAGTTGCAGAAGGAACAGCGCCATATTCATCAGCGTGAACCGGTGAATCAGGATGCTCTGCCCATGGACGAGGATGAAGCCGATACGGCGTTGTTATCGGCGCATGAAACCCCGGATGCCGAGTACGCCCGCACTCAGCTCAGAAGCCACATTCGGCAATGCCTGACTCCCATGAACGACAAGGTCAAACAGTGTATCGAACTGGCTTATCTGATGGGTTATTCCCGTGAGGAGCTGGCACAACGCTTTGATACCGGGGTTAATACGGTGAAGTCATGGCTTCGTCGTGGATCAGAGAGGTTAAAGCAATGTCTTCAGAACAAGAGTCACACCGACCTGATATGAATACAGAATCTCCGACATCTCATGCGTTTGAATACGTTGCAGGCACCCTTCGTGGTGATGCCCGGCAACAGTTTGAACAGCAATTGCAGCAGCAACCGGAACTGGCAGACGAGGTGCGTTTTTGGGAGCAAGAGCTGATGAACCTGAACCAGACCACTCCCGAACGACAACCTGACGAACGTACTTGGGAAGTGATTGAAGCTGCTATCAAAACGTCTGAAACCGTCGAAACCGAGCAACCATCCAAACGGAATCTCTGGCACCGTACCTATCAAACATGGCAGCGCATTTACCAGCGCTGGCAGTCCGGTTTTGTGCTGTTTCGCCCTGGTGCCCTGGCCTTTGTGTGGGCCTTGCTGGTAACGGTGTGGCTGGTATCAGCACCGCTGAATCCCTCGGCATTTACGCCAGATTATGTGGCTGTACTGACCCAACCCGATTCAGATCAACCCTTGCTCACAGCACTGACTTCCAGCGACACGTCAGAATTACGCTTGCAGTGGCGGGAGCCGCCTGCTCATCAGCAACCGATTCCGGCGGACGCCAGTTGGCAGCTGTGGGCACGAAGCCGCCGCGATGGACAAGTGCGTTCGGTGCTGATATTTGACCACCAGCATGATAGCCGTCTGGCACTTGATCAGGCCCGCTTGCGCCTGATTCGGGATGCCGAAGACTTGATACTGACGCTGGAAGAAGCCGGTGGCTCCCCCATTGACGAACCCAGTGATCAATTACTGGCACGCGGTGCCTGCGTGCGTCTAACGCTGGAATCCAGCTAACGGAGGACAATTGAATAACCTGTTGTGTTGCCCGGGCCAGATCCTGGGGGTTTTTCTCGGTGGGCTCATGCTGGTATCCACGGCGTTGGCTCACTCTTCATCCCCGGCGGCCTCGCCGGAGGTTATTCATGATCCAGCCTTGCGGGCCTGTGTCCTGCGAACGCTGTCTGACGCCTATGGCTCAGGCAACAGCCTGGGTCAGATCACCGAGCTGAAGTGTCACAATCAAGGCATTAAATCCATCGCCGGGCTGGAGCACCTGACCAACCTGCGCACATTGTCGTTATTCCGCAATCGTATTCGCCGTGTTGACATCACTCTGCCTGCCTCACTGGAATCCCTGAATCTGGCACGTAACCAGCTTGAACGCCTGACACTGACTCGCTTGCCTCGCTTGCGCGAAGTATTTGTGTTTGGCAACCGTCTGACGAAGCTGGAGCTGCACCAACTACCACAACTGGTCTCGCTGCGGGCCAATGACAATCGTCTGATCCGGTTTGAGTATCAGGCGCTGGATCGGATCGAAAAACTCTATCTGTTCAATAACTCACTGGAAACGCTGGATATCCACCACCTTCCGGCCATGCGCTATATGGACTGCCGCCAGAATCCAATGCCAGATCCACTCTACGACGAAATGGATCGGATGGAACAAGTGACGTTTTTGCACGATGGTAACGCCGAAGACTGGTAAACAGGAGGAAGCTGCTTGTGTTGTTCCCATTGATTGAGCGCCTGAATCGGCGGCTGGCTGTCTGGGTGATTCCGCTGGCAACAACCATACCGGCATTCACCGTCTTTCCCGTTCTGGCACTGGAACCAGAGCATCAATCCAGCCTGTCGTTGAGGTTCAGATACGGTCAGGCCAAATCGGGGGATACCGCAGGCAAAACCGCTTCCGCCGCCTTGCAGTGGCAACTTGAAAGCAACTGGACGGACGACCTCTCCAGCGTGTTGGAAGTGGGCCATGTAGACACGGCATTTGACTATGAATACAACGATGGCCGGGAGCACAACGATCAGCCGGTCATTCCCGACGTTGCCAGCACCGAGCTGAAGCAACTGGCACTACACTGGAGCGATGGCGTCAACCGCCTCACTGTCGGACGTCAGCGACTGATTCTGGATGACCAGCGTTTTATTGGCAGCAACAGCTTCTGGCAAAACGACCAGACACTGGACGCGATCCGTTATGAACGTGCCATCATGTTCAGCAGCACCGTGAGCTACGCCTATGTTCACCGTGCCCACCGGATATTTGCGACCAATGGCAATCGCACAAACGTTCCTGATCCTCACAACACTCCCGACTGGAACACATATCGCTCAAAACTGGGCCAGCATGATCATCACAGCCACTTGCTGCATCTGCACTTGAAGGATTGGGATTATCAGGACATCAGCCTGTTTTATTACGACATGGACATTGAGCCACTTCCCCTGCTGGATAATCGCACCATTGGCGGGCGTTACCAGTACGAACGACGCTGGGGCAAATTCAAACCTAGTCTGACGCTTTCCCTGGCTGATCAGACTCGTCCTTCATCCGGTGAATCGGTGCATATCCCCTATTATCTGATTCAGTTACAACTGGCGGCCCCTTCCAGAGCACTGGCGATTCGTCATGAAATACTGGGCAGTCGCAAGGGACTGGGGTTGGTGACTCCGCTGGCCGATTTACACGCGTTTCAGGGTTGGGCAGACGCTTTTAATGCCCAGTCCGGTGGTGGTATCCGGGACACGTCGGTGAAGTGGCTGTGGCGATATCCACCCTTCAGGCTGGATCTGCGTCAGCACTGGTTCAAGCGCGACCGGGACGGAGCGTTTCTGGGACGGGAGACTGACCTTGATGTCATGCTGAAAATCAGTCATCAGCAACACATTCTGCTGCGGCTGGCGACATTCAGTGCCGCCACGGCTGCCCGCAATGATGCGATAGAGTCCGAGCAACGGCTGTTTCTGAACTATCGACTGCGATTCTGACAGCCTGACATTCACCGGCCTGACCCTCACGGGTTGCCGGTGAATGGCTGACACGAAGCTCCAATGGTGTCTATTACCCCAATATCATTAACGTAACCCTAGAATCAGTAATAAACATGCAGCTGCATAAAGACCTGATTGTGATTGCCACTTGGCCTTTGGGGAATGTCATCACTGATACGCAGCCCGCCCCGTAATTGCAGATTGGCGTATGGGGTATATTCCAGCAAGGCGGAGTGACGCGTGCGCAGGTCATTTTCAGTCCGGGTATCTGGATCAAGGTACTCCGCCGTCAGTTTCAGGTTCAGTCCGGGTTGCAATAACCGATTCAGCTCGATCAAACCGGCTTGCTGGCTCTGATCATGCCCCTGAGCCGTCTGGATCGACTCATCCACAACGCTATCCCATTCAAACAGCAACGCATAATCCCACAGGTTAACCCCAGCATAGAATCCCGTCGTCAAACGCTGTCCAGCCTCAGCATCATTGAGGGAGACATTGGCCCCCAGTCGCCAGGTTCCGCCGAGATATTCCCACCGGGTCAGATAATGCAACTGGTTATCATCGTTAGTGGTGCTACTGGCACCGTTGCTGATGACGCTATGAATCGCCAGTGAACCCAAGTACAGCCCCAATTCAACGCCATTGTCGCTGTTATCGAAGTTGAACTGGGTCAGTTGTCGCACAAACGCGGAGTCATCTTCCAGACGCAGTCCATAGGGCATGAAAATACGCCCGGTTTTGAGATAGTCCTGAGCACCCAGCTGCATTAAAACAAACGCTTCACGGTTGATTGCAGCTCCCGGTGCCACCTGCTCATCAATGTAGAGGGAGAAGGGAACCCCTTTGGGTTTTATATGGAAGTAGAGTTGGGCTGACTGGGTTTCAAAACCCTGGCTGGCTTCGGCCTGTTCGGTATCCTGATGGCCAAACCCGGCCCGAAAATTGGCCCCCAGTCTCAGGGTATCTGTCAGGGCACCGCCATCAAACAGCGCCGTATCTCCAGCCCGTGCCGGTAATACCTGGGTACCGTAGTAATTGCCAAAGGCATTGCGAGCACCGCCACCGGTAGGATTCACATGACAAGCGCTGCAAGGCTGATTGCTGCGTACCGCCAGATAAGGTTCGGCCTGACTCTTGTCAGCGAAAAAACCGGCACTCAGCACAACCAGCAAACCCAACACCATACCCGGAATGTCACTCAGGTAACGAGCAACGCTGTTCTTCCGGAAACTAGAAGCGATATTCATACACGCCTCCGTCTTGCTGATCCTGATCACCATCAATCTGGCGTCCCTGACGGTCTTGTGGCACTGCTCCACCACTTCTGCCCAGTGTCAGACTGCGCCATTGATCCGGTGTGGATGTCGACAGCCAGAGATCCATTTGATGCCCCTGCACACGCATACTGTCCGGGGTGCGCACTACAGCATCCTGCCCCTGTTGCAGCGTGACATGAATGTCCGCCAGACCGATGCTGTCCGGATCGATTACACGACTGAAATTCAGGCGAATCCTCTCTGGTGCTTCCCCTGGATCAACAACAACCGACACCACCCGCGTCGCACTGGCACTGCTGTCGGATTGCAAGGCACCAGCACTGATCCAGCTGCGGATATCTGCAATTTGCTGGCTACTGAGTGCCGCTTGAGCCAATGGCATGCGTGAACCCACGATACTGCTGCGCCCTTCTACCTTGTGTATCAGATAGCTGGCATCCGGGTCGCCCGGCGCTACCCGCTTCAGTGTTGGCACTTCGTTAGAATCGACGTTCACCAAATGCCGATAGCTGTTGTCTTCGCTATCGAGCCGCAAGCCCTGTGGCGCTGACGCGCCAACATGACATTGGGCACAGATGGGAGTGAAAATTTCGTTCTGCAAGCGTGTCAAAGTCACGGCTGCCGGTGCTGGCGAGTCTCCGGGCTGATCGTCTGATGGTTGTTCCGAACCGACAGGCTGACCCTTGTCATCCAGACCCGTGCCAGAACCACCGCACCCAACCAGAGCAGTGGCGGCCAGAATGGCCATCCAGTTGTAAGTATTCATGTGACTATCTCCAGCCAGACCTCCAGCCGAACCCGGTGGTTCTGACCAAAGGCCGGTATTGAAAGAAAAATGGGATTAAGACTGTTTACAAGAATTGGTGAGCGGCATTACGGTCGCGCAAGATGCCAAACGCCATTCACGCCATCGCCGTTCAGGTCGCCCGGAGCAGAATCTTCAAAATAGAAGTACAGGGGTTCGTTTTTGTAGGCCCACTGATAGACCTCTTCAACCGCATCGGTGGCCGGGTCATCACGTTGAATCACGCTGAAATCACCAAAATCCTGATCGTTTCTGGTGGCATACAGAGGTGGCCAGCGAGTAGCACACGCACCGAAGCAAACCGACTTGCCACTGGCGTTGTCGGAATCAAAGGTATAAAGACTGAAGTCGGCCCAGGTGGTATCAGCAACACCGTCTTCATTCACTAACGCGCCGTGAGCGACAAAGCGGTACTCCCCTGTATCACTCAGGGTTGCCACAGGCACCGGGCGGGCCAGACGCCACACCTGACCAACTTCATCACCGTTGGTATCACCAGCCTTGAGATCATCGTAGTAGAAATACAGCGGCATTCCGTTCAGTGCCCATTGTTTTTCACCACTGCTGCGCTCGATCAGGCTGTACGCACCCTGCGCTTCAGCACCCTCTCGGGCAATCAATGCTGGCCAGCGGGTCAGACAGCCATCGGTACACTTGCTGACACCGGGCTCGTCGGAATCAAAGGTGTACAGAGCCATTCCATCCAGAGGCCGTTCACGAGTGACTTCAGCCGCTGCTGCTTCCGTTGCTTCCGTTGAGGCAGCGTCACTGATTTCGGGTTCAGACTGCAATACCAGCCCGTTAGCCGTCAGATAGCTGCCCCGTTCAGACGCCGCCAGCCGCGTGGCAGCCGGACGGGCCAGACGCCACAGGTCTATGGCAGTGCCATTGGTATCTCCCGTCTGGTCATCACCAAGGAAAAAATACAGCGGCATGCCATGCAACGCCCACTGTTGAACCACCGCGCCGTCAGTGCCTAACGTACGTTCAATCAGGCTATAGGGGGCAACCCCCCGATCTCCTTCCTGAGCCAGCAAGGCAGGCCAGTTGTTAAGACAGGCATCGTTGCAGTTGGAGACGCCATACTCATCCTTGTCAAAGGTGTATAAGGCAAATCCCGATTTATCGAGAGAGCCAGCAACAAACGTTCCCATGGTCGGCTGCGAGGTGGTCAGCACTTGCCCGGCAGCAGCCAGATAAACACCGTCGGTGTCATTGGTTTGCAAATCAACCGGGTCAGCCACGGCGGTATGCCAGACCCCACCAACACCTTCGCCATTGACTTGCCCAGGGGCAGAATCACCATTGAAGAAGTACAGAGGCATACCGTGTAGCGTCCACTGCTTGTGCCCATCCTCACGCTCAAAAATTCCCAGAGGTGCCGTCGCCACATCGGAATCAGCCGCCAACAGGGGCGGCCAGGTGGTGATGCATTTGTCGTCCACACACGCAGACTGATCAACGGCGTCCTTGTCGAAGGTATAGAGTGTCAGGTCGGTGTAATCGGCGGTGGTAACAGATAGCTGGGCCTCCTGGCTCAGTAATACACTGGCCTTGCCATCAACGGTGTAGGTAGCCCCCATCGGCGTTTGAATATTGCTGATGTTGGCGGCTGTGATCGTGGTGGTGTCACTGCCACCTCCATCAGAACCGTTATCAGAATAACCATCGTCGGACGAGCTGCCACCGCCGCCACACGCACTGAGCAGAGCCGCTGCGACTGCCACAGACACGGTTTTTCGGGAATAAAGCGATTGAAATTGCATCGGGTGAATCTCCATTGGGAATAAGTCGTTCCAAACGAGATACGGAGGCCCGATCAAAAAGGTTGCAGCAATATTTGCGTTTCCAGAAAACATCACCAGAGCAAACAACCAGTCAAAAAATCTCAAAACCCAAGGGAATAATCGGGCGGCCTGAGCCGTTGTGTCCGGGAGCAGTTGTTTGTCCATCACTGCCCAACCATTGACATAGGAATCCACGATGAAAACCCTGTTCTTGTCCACCCTCA
>Ga0193960_1001066_pt1 | contig 11119 bp, 9 predicted proteins | sample FB_3_MG_FD_140338 | JGI IMG/M metagenome (GOLD analysis project Ga0193960, IMG submission 140338) | Microbial mat bacterial communities from the Broadkill River, Lewes, Delaware, United States - FB_3_MG | ecosystem: Environmental > Aquatic > Freshwater > River > Microbial mats | place: USA...
CTTGGACTAAGAGGTGTTTTAGCATTCAGTAATAATTACTCACAAAGAGAAATCAAAATCTTTTGTACGATCCTCTCAAACTCCTTACTCTTGCATGCATAGTTATTAACAATACACGAAAAAGCTTTCTTCTTGCCACTAATTGTAATGTAACCAGCATATGCACGTACTCCTTTCATCGAACCAGTCTTAGCAATTAGATTATTCTCCAAGCAAGTTCCCCTTCCAAATCGCTTAAGAGTTCCTGTCTGACCAGCTTTAGGTAAAGATTCAAACAAACTACTATTATATTCTTGACTACTAGCAAAAACTAACACATCTGTAAGAAATTCGGCATTAAGCATATTAAATCTAGATATTCCACTACCATCATACAAACGGACTCCACTTACGTTTAAGCCCCTTTCTGAATAATAATCACTAAGACTACCTATCTTCTTAACGAGAGCCTCTGCAAAGAGATTAACCGACTTCTGATTAGTGTAATACACTATACTATCTAAGCTTGGCCATTTTATCTCTCCCAAATGTTTATAATTAGAGATATTCTTAAGCAATAAGTTATTCTTACATTTCACACCTTGCTTTGCAAGTCTTATTCTTAAAGACTCAAAAAACACTTCATTCGTTTTTGGAATACTTCCCTTTACTATGAATGATTTTCTATTCTGAGGAATACTACCCTTGACAACTCTTTGCTGACTATTAGGTCCTCCGAAGATCCATGCATCATCTCTATTTACAGAAGAAGCAAGAACCTCGTTCTTAAATGACAAAGAATGCATCTCAGGAATAACTGACTTAATCTTAGTAAGACTACCAGCCTTGCCAGACGAGAATTGAAGTTTATAAGTATTATCGTAAAGATTAATAGCTCGTACTGGAGAGCCAAAGTAATTTGCAATATCTTCCCATATCCATGTGCGTGGTAAAGAATAATCAGTAACTCCCTCATCTATAATTACACCCCAAGAGATCTTTTTTATCCCATTGGTTTTTAATAAATAAACAATCTTCTCGAAAACATCATTATTAGGAAAAAACTTAGAATTCCAAGTTGGATCTCCAGAAGCTTTAAGCACAAGACTACCTTTTAAAACTCCATTTTCAATCTTACCTGTATATCCTACCTTAGTAGTAAAAGAATATTCTTGACCATATTTATCAAGACATGCAATAGTGGTAAGCAACTTCATAACTGAAGCTGGAGCTAAAGAACGTTTAGAATCGTAAGATAAATCGGTCTTTCCTGACTCAATATCTTTGAGACAAAAACTCATAGAAGCCTCAGGACAGCTCTTCTTAAAATCAGAAAAAACATCCTGAGCTTTTATTTGTGAGAAACTTAATAAAAGTAGAAAAAAATAAAGAAATCTACTCATCCTCATCCATTTGTTTTAAAATCTCATCAATCTCTTTCTCAGTTGAGTATAATTTCTCTTTACAAAATTTCAAAAGAAAAGAAACACGCTTTACTAATGTTGACAACTCATCAACACCCACATCTTCGCTCTCTATTCTATTTACTGATTCTTCAATCTCATGTAAAGCTTCTTTGTATGTTATTTCCTCAGTCATATTATTTCTTTTTATGTATTTCTTTTATCGTACTATCTATCTCACCACCATAACAAATGGTTTTTATTTCTTGTCCCTTCTTAAGACTACTAATATCTTTTACTAACTCACCATTGGAATATGTCAATGAATAACCTTTCTTCAGAAGATTTTCTGGATTAGAAAGAGAAACTACTGTTGAATATTTCTCCAATGACATTTTCTTATTAGAAAGAATATGAGATACACTCCTTGCTATCTCTTTTGGGTAATCAGCTAACTTATCTCTATTCTTATTTATCTTATAACGAACACCCCTATCCACATTATCAAGCATATGCAAGGCATTACTCTTGCTATCCTTTAAAAATCCTTTCACAGAGAGGCGCATATTATTTCTCAACACATCATGTCTACCTGACTCTTGTTTTAAAAGAGTCTTCACTTTGGGAGCAAAAACAGCTGATATATGTCTTATGTCATCTTTCCCATCTTCAATAATGGCCTGTACACTCTCTAGGAATCTTACTTCTCTATCATTAATAAAAGTCTCTATCTCTGCCACTTTATTTATCAGATATGCGGCTGCAGCTGTAGGAGTCTTCACTCTTGTATGTGCTACTGTATCAGCAATAGTAATATCCCTCTCATGACCTATTCCTGCAATAACAGGGAAAGGAGATTGAACAATCTCTAAAGCTAATTCAAGTGTATCGAAACAAGCTAAATCAGTAGAAGAACCACCACCTCTAATAAGAACTACACAATCGAAGAAGCCATCATACTCAGCTATCTTCTGGAATGCCTCAATAATAGAATCGGTTGCCCTATCCCCCTGCATTATAGCTGGGAATAATTTATGAGCAAAAGAAAAACCATTAGGGTTATTATCTAACTGATTGATAAAATCACCATATCCAGCAGCTGTTGGCGAGGAGATTACCGCTATTTTTTTAGGATGAAAAGGCATTGGAATTCTTTGATTCCTATCAAGTAAACCTTCCTTCTCTAGATACTTAAGAATCTCTCGCCTTCGTCTCTCTATCTCTCCAAGTGTATAACTTGGGTCGATATCTTTTATATTTAAACTAAAACCAAAAGCTTCATGAAAAACCACCTCTACAGAAACGAGTACTTTCAAACCTTTTTCTAGTTTACGACCTGTTGTCGTTTCAAAATAAGGCTTTATCATTCTGTAAGCACTAGCCCATATAGTTGCTCTTGCCTGCGCCTTTATGCTATCATCATGTTCTGACTTCTCCACAAGATTAAGATAACAATGCCCAGTACGATTGACATTCATCTCTGCTATCTCAGCCACAATCTTAAGAGTACGAGGGAATGCATCTTTCATTGCATTCCTTATCATACTATTAAGTTTGTATAGAGTTATTTCCTCTTGCATATTAACTAGCTTATTTATCTATAATACCACCACCTACAACTGTCTCTCCATCGTAAAAGACAGCTGATTGACCAGGTGTTACAGCTGAAACTTTCTCGTTCATCTCTATCCTTAATCCAGTCTCAGTATTATATAATCTACCAAGTACAGCTTGACTTCTATATCTAATCTTAACTGTTACCTCAAGACCGTCCTCTATCTTATCATACATCATTAAATTGACTTCACTCACTTCAACATTGAAGGTAAGTAAATCTTCTCGTTTACCAAGAACAATAGTATTTGTCTTCGCATCAATACTAATAACATAAGCAGGCTCACCAAGAGCAATACCTAGTCCTTTTCTCTGGCCAATAGTGTAGAAAGGAAAACCTTTATGCTTACCTACCACCTTACCATCCATAAGAATAAAATTACCCTCTCCAGGATTATTGTCTATATCTTTTATCTCAGATCTAAGGAAATTCCTATACTCATCATCTTCAATAAAGCATATCTCCATTGAATCTTTCTTTCCAGCCACTTTCTCAAATCCCTTAGATGCAGCATATTCTCTTAATTCATCTTTAGTGAACTTAGCCAATGGAAACATTGCCATAGAAAGAATCTCTTGAGAAACTCCCCATAAAAAGTATGATTGATCTTTCTTCTTATCTTCAGCAGTAGAAATACAATATCTACCATTCACTTCTACTATATTAGCATAATGCCCCGTGGCTATCTTATTACACCCTCTCTCTTTTGCAAGACGAAGAAGATATTCCCACTTAATAGCAATATTACACAAGACACATGGATTTGGTGTTCTTGCCTTCATATACTCACTAACAAAGTTATCAACAACAGAACCCCTAAACTCATCTCTTACATCAATCGTATGATGCATAAAACCAAGCTTATCAGCCACAGCCTTAGCATCTTGTATATATTGAGGTATTTCTCCCTCCTTAACTTCAGAAGAGTCCCACATTCTCATTGTTACCCCCTCAAGTTCAAAGCCTTGCTCCATCAACATTATTGCAGCAGTTGAACTATCTGTTCCACCGCTCATTGCAAGTAATATCTTATCTCCTTGTTCTGCCATTTCTTACCTTATTAAAATATCCACTAGGATAGTCCATATATTTTTCTGGATCAACAAACTTCTTTTCACTCTCAGCTTTCTCATTAAGAAAATCTTTATTCTTCTCTGAAAGATCCTTATTTGTTACTCCTTTTTTATAGTCAACCACTAATCTTATCTGTTCATTAGCATCATAGTACTTCCATCTACCTTCCTTCAATGAATTAACATATGTACCAACTATCTCTTTATATCCCGAATAACTCCATGTCACAATAGAACCATTCAACTTTCCATTCTTATATGATGTACTAAACATTTTCTTACCATTAGTGTGATAACGAGTCCACTCTCCATTCTTTACACCATTCCTCCAAGCACAATCTTCTTTTAGAACTCCATCTGAATAAAACAACTTACAAACACCATCTCTTTTCCCATTTAACATAGACTCTCGAGTAAGTAATTTCTTCTTAGAGTAATATTCCCACACGCTATCTTTCTTATTCTTATAATACCTACCGACAGCTAATCTTACTCCCATATCATTATAAAGAGTTGCATACACATAATCCCCCTTATAATTCATCCTTGCCTGCACTGTTCCATTGGAATAGTATCTTTCAAAATCACCTACAGGTTTACCACTCTGAAACATTCCTTTATACATCAACTTTCCATTAGAAAAAAACTTCTCCTTATACTCTGGCTTCTCTTGCCCCATTGTATAGAAAGAGGAAAAAACAAACAATAATATATATAAACATCTCATATCCTATCCATTTTGATTTAACACAAAGTTATAAAAAAATGGGGTTATCATCCTACGATGATAACCCCATTTATATATCTTATGCAAAGATGTCTTTATGCGTTAAAGTCCATATTTACATTAGTCTCTTCAATAAACTCTACTATCTCATCTCTACCTTTTCTAGTTTCTGATGAAGTAACAAACATAGCAGGTAACTCCTCCCATGTATTAAGTAACTCTTTCTTATATGCCTCAACATTTCTGTGAAGTTTTGATTGAGTCAACTTATCTGCCTTAGTAAATATTATCTCAAAAGGTACAGATTTCTCTCCTAACCAGTTCATGAATTCTATATCAACTTTTTGTGGTTCGTGACGACTATCAACAAGTACAAAAAGACATATAAGATTCTCTCTCTCTAGGATATATGAACGAATAATCTTGTCAACCTTTGATATCTGCTTTTTAGATACTTTTGCATATCCATAACCAGGTAAATCAACAAGATACCACTCTCCCTCATTTATATCAAAATGGTTAATCAAAAGAGTTTTTCCAGGACGTCCAGATACTTTAGCAAGACTTTTATGATTGGTAAGCATATTAATCAATGATGACTTACCAACATTAGATCTACCTATAAAAGCATACTCAGGTTTCTTAGGTGCAGGGCACTTACTAACCTCTGAGTTACTCATCATAAATTTTGCTGTATTTATACCCATCGTTTAGCGTCTCCCCTCTCTTCTTTGACCACTTCCGCTTGAAGTATTTCTTCTTCTATCTCCACCACGTCTATCATCTCTACGACCACCGCTACGTCTATCTCCGCCGCCACGTCTGTCGTCTCTACGACCTCCGCCACCACGTCTATCAGATCTACCACGACCGCCTTCAGAGCTTGACTTGCTAACCATCACTTCTTGACCTTGGAAAGCAATTCCTTTAGAGAATGCTTGAGCAACTTGTGATTCAAATGCAGCATCAACCTCAAACTTACTAAAGTCATTAAGAATCTTAATTGCACCAATCTCAACACTATTTGAACGAGTAGCTTTATTTACAAGTCCAATAATATCAGCAGGCTTAAGACCACTATCACGACCAACGTTAACTGAGAATGTTGTGAAGTTGCCACCTCTGCTATCTCTATCTCTGTCTCTTCCTCTACGTCCACCTCTATCATCTCTATCATCTCTATCACCTCTTCCACTTCTCTCACTCTCAGAAAGATTTAGATCAGAGACATGTTTATAAGATTTCAATAAACGAGTAAACTCATTTGAAATAATTTGTTTAACTAGGTCCTCTTTGCTTACATGCTCAAACTTAGCCATAAACTCTTCATAGATAGGAGCGATAAATTCCTCATCAATCTCTGTCTCTGAAAGTCTATTTATAAAGTAATCAAGTCTATTCTTACATACTTCTTTTCCTGTTGGAACTTCTCGATACTCGAACTGTTTCTTGATTTGTTTCTCAATACGTCTTAATTTACCTCTCTCTTTTGAGTGGATAATAGCAATTGACTCTCCCTTCTTACCTGCTCTACCTGTTCTACCACTACGGTGAGTATAACTCTCTGCATCTTCAGGAAGGTTAAAGTTAAATACATGAGTAAGATTATTAACGTCAAGCCCCCTAGCAGCAACATCAGTAGCAACAAGAAGACGAAGTCCTTTGTCTCTAAACTTCTGCATTACGTGATCTCTTTGAGCTTGTGACAACTCACCATGAAGAGCATCTGCCTCAAATCCATCTCTTACTAGCTTGCTAGATATATCTCTACAATCCTGTCTTGTTCTACAGAAAACAATTCCATAAAGATCTGGATTACCATCAACTAATCTCTTAAGAACTTCGTAACAGTTCTTAGCTCTTACCATATAATAAGAATGCTGAACATCATCAGAACCTTGGTTCTTATTTCCACATGTAATTTGCTGAGCATCTTTCATGTAGTTTCTTGCAATTCTCTCTACCTCTTTAGGCATTGTTGCAGAGAACAGTAATGTTTGCTTTTCATCTGGTGTCTCACTCAATATAGAGTTCAAATCTTCTTTGAATCCCATATTAAGCATCTCATCTGCCTCATCAAGTATTACTGATCTAACGCTAGATAAATCACAAACACCACGATTAATAAGGTCAAGTAGACGACCAGGAGTTGCTACCAATATATTAACTCCTCTTTTCAAAGAATTAATTTGGCTTCGAATATCAGTACCCCCATAAACAGCCAATACTTTAAGCCCATCTACATGCTTTCCATAGTTTAATAGATCTTTGGAAATCTGCAGACACAGCTCTCTAGTAGGACTTAGAATAACAGTCTGGATTTTTCTTACATTCCTGTCTATTTTCTGAATAGTTGGCAGACCAAAAGCCGCCGTCTTCCCCGTTCCTGTTTGCGCTAAAGCCACTAAATCTCCGGCTTCTTCTAGCAACACAGGAATTACTTTTTCTTGTACAGGCGTAGCATTCTCAAATCCCATTTCCGTTATTCCTCTTAGAATACTTTCCTCTACTCCTAATTCTTTAAAACTTGCCATTTAAAATCTCAATTTTATATTATAAGCCGGCAAAGATAGAACTTTATTCCTTGCATATCAAATAATTAGCAACAAACAAAGTTATTATAAACACCATATCACTTAAAAGAAACCACAAGATCCACGCACACACTCATTTATACACAACAAACACACCCTATACTTTATTCACATTACAAATCATCTAATTCCATCTAAAAAAGTCACTTTAATATTTGACCAATATGATATTTTTCTCCACTAACGTGCAATTCTTGTAAATGTTTCACTGATACAAACATATTTATTTGTTAAACATTTGTTAAGATTAAATTAATTCGTAACTTCGTGATAACATCGTTATAAACAAACGATTATTAGTTTTAATTTTCATTGAAAAAGAAATATCGACCAAGCATTAGAGGACATTTTTAGTATGAGTTAAATATCTTTATTATTAACCCAAACTAGATCAAAGCTAAATATACACCAAGAAGTCACTACCCTCTACATGCTTGGTCTTTCTATTTCTCTTTAATACCAATAATTTCTATTTATACTAAGTGTAAGCAAAGTATCTCTTTCTCCGTTTTACAAGCTACAAATCAATTACTTACCACATTATTCATTTTTTAACAAATTTCCTTTATAAATTATATATATAATAGAAAGGATTTTCTAATTTCGCATAATATAAATACACATACTGAATTACAAGTTTATAAATACAAAAACACTTACTATGTACGGAAAATTTCAAGATTTCCTAGCTAAAGAAATAGAGGAAATAAAAGAGTCTGGACTATATAAGTCTGAAAGAATTATCACTACTCCACAAGATGCTGAGATTAAAATCAGTACAGGAGAAACAGTTTTAAACTTCTGTGCTAATAACTACCTAGGCCTATCATCTCACCCAAGAGTAATGGAAGGAGCTGCTAATGCTCTTAAGACTCATGGTTATGGTATGTCTTCTGTTCGTTTCATCTGTGGAACACAAGATATACATAAAGAACTTGAAGCAAAAGTAGCTAAGTTCTTTGGAATGGAAGATACTATTCTTTATGCTGCATGCTTTGATGCAAATGGTGGTGTTTTCGAACCTTTATTTGGAAAAGACGATGCTATCATCTCTGACGAACTTAACCATGCTTCTATCATTGACGGTGTTCGTCTTTGTAAAGCTGCACGTTACAGATATAAGCATGCTGACATGAAAGATCTTGAAGATCAATTAAAGATGTCTCAAGCTCAACGTTTCAGAATCGTTGTAACTGATGGTGTTTTCTCTATGGACGGTGATATCGCTAAACTTAATGAAATTTGCGACCTTGCTGACAAATACAACGCGTTAGTAATGGTTGATGATTCTCACGCTTCTGGTTTCATTGGTAAAACAGGTCGTGGTACTCACGAGCACCATAACTGTATGGACAGAGTTGATATCATCACAGGTACACTAGGAAAAGCTCTTGGTGGTGCACTAGGTGGATATACAACTGGTAAAAAAGAAATCATTGACATGCTACGTCAACGTTCAAGACCATATTTATTCTCTAACTCACTATCTCCAGTAATCGCAGGAGCTTCTATCTCAGTATTTGATATGCTTTCTGAGTCTACAGAATTAAGAGATAAAGTTATGGATAACGCTAACTACTTCAGAGCAAAACTTACTGAAGCTGGTTTCGATCTTAAGCCATCAGAGTCTGCTATCGCTGCTCTTATGCTTTATGATGCACAATTATCACAAGACTTTGCTGCAAGACTTCAAGAAGAAAATATCTTCGTAACTGGATTCTTCTACCCTGTTGTTCCTAAAGGAGCTGCTAGAATTAGAATTCAATTATCTGCCGCTCACACAAGAGAGCAATTAGATAGAGCACTTGCTGCTTTCATTAAGATTGGAAAAGAATTAAAGGTTATTAAATAAACTTTAATTTCTAGATATAAAAATAGCCTTCCAAATGGAAGGCTATTTTTTTGTCTAATATATTACTACAAATTCTTAATGTCAATATTTTCCTTCAATCTTGGCTCACCTTTTCTATTTCGAATCTTATACCCAAGAGCAGCAACAGCAACAGACATAACAGGACTTATAAGATTAAAAAAACAATACGGAAGATAATCTAAGGTCGCAACACCTAATACTCTTGCCTGTGTAGCACCACAAGTACTCCAAGGCACAAGAGGAGAAGTAACAGTACCAGCATCTTCAAGAGTTCTACTCAATACCTCAGGAGCTAAATCCATATCATCAAATGCCTCTTTATACATTCTGCCAGAAATCACAATAGCAAGATAATGATCACAGGTAGTAACATTAAAGAATACACAAGAAGCTGCCGTTGTTGCAACTAATGAAGTTGATGTACGCACAAATTGAAGTAGAACAGAAGTTATCTTAGCCAAGAAACCACCTGCTTCCATTGCACCACCAAATATCATTGCTGTTATAATCAACCAAACAGTATTAAGCATACCGCCCATTCCACCAGTAGAGAACAATCTATCTATAGAAGGCGTTCCTGTAGAAACGCTCACACTTCCAAATATGGATTGCATTACAGTAATATAAGATGCCTTTAAATAGTTTGTAGTTACGCCGGCTACAGATTCCACTATATGTGGTTGAAATATTATTGCAGAAATAGCTCCTAGCAATACACCAATAAACATAGAAGGAATAGGCGGAACCTTTTTAGCTATAATAACTATCAAAATAACAGGCACCAGTAACAACAATGGATTAAGTGAGAAATTTGTAGCAATAGCATTCTGAACAATACTAACATTCTCTACATTACCTTCTAAATTTAAAGTAAAACCCCATATTATGAAGATAAGTAAAGTAAGAATCAAGGAAGGAATAGTAGTATACATCATATACTTGATATGAGTAAAAACATCTGACCCGACCATAGCAGGTGCTAGATTCGTTGTGTCAGAAAGAGGGGACATCTTATCACCAAAATATGCACCAGAAATAATAGCTCCTGCCACAACACTTGTATCAATTCCCATCGTTTTTCCAATACCAAGAAGTGCAATACCTATCGTTGCAATTGTTGACCACGAGCTACCAGTAAAAGTAGAAACAACAGCACTAATAATTACAGCAGCAAAAAGAAATATCGAAGGATGTAGAACATCTAGTCCATAATAAATCATAAAAGGAACAACACCACTTATCATCCAAGTTCCAGAAAGAGATCCAATCAATAACAATATTATTATTGAAGACATAGAGGTGTTAATAGTCTTCAAAAAGGTCTCTTTTATTTTAATCCACTTCTCACCGTTATAAACGCCAATCAGAGAAGCCACCAAAGCAGCAAATATTAATGAAACTTGAGTTGCTCCACCTAGAGCATCTTCAAAAGCAAATACATTTATCACCAGTAAAGCTGTCAAGACAACTATAGGGAGTATTGATTGTAAAAGGGAGGGTGTTTTTTTCATAACAGGTTAGTTAGATTATCTATTTTTGTTTTAGATAAAGATAATCAGAAGCAAACCCACTTACAAGCAAGTTCTGTATGCTATGAAACAGCTTTTAAGGATTATTTCTTTAACTCACCTTTTCTATTCCTAATCTTGTAACCTACACTAGTCACAACTACAGACATAACTGGACTCAATAGGTTAAAGAAACAGTACGGAAGGTATTCAAAAGCTCCTACTCCTAAAACTCTCGATTGAGTCGCACCACAGGTATTCCATGGCACAAGAGGGGAAGTAACAGAACCTCCATCTTCAAGAGACCTACTTAAAAGCTCCGGAGCTAAATCCATATCATCAAATGC
>Ga0193960_1001069_pt1 | contig 11114 bp, 8 predicted proteins | sample FB_3_MG_FD_140338 | JGI IMG/M metagenome (GOLD analysis project Ga0193960, IMG submission 140338) | Microbial mat bacterial communities from the Broadkill River, Lewes, Delaware, United States - FB_3_MG | ecosystem: Environmental > Aquatic > Freshwater > River > Microbial mats | place: USA...
AGTTAGATTATTAAGTTTATTTTTATTTAACTTGCGCATCTTGCGCGAGTACATTTAGCCATTAATGCTCGGGCATCTGAACTACTCACCGTACCGTCGTTATTAAAGTCATAGTCAAGCTCGAAACTAACACCTGATCTGAGTTGGCTAATAAAGCTTCGTACGTCATTAATATCGATATCGCCGTCATTGTCAAAGTCACCAATTAATTGTGCTGCAACATTGAAGGTGAATGAAACAATAACAGGATCATGATCTGAGGCGCGATAAGCATCACTGCCGTAATAAGACGCTAGCTGTTGGTCAGACTTTTTCTCCATGTTGTAATCAAAAGCACGCGGTTCATCAGCATTGATATGCCACTCATCTACGGTATCAACTAGCACTGTTAATGCATTACTCGCTAACATGTGATCAAGATACCCTACTTCACCGCCAAAGCCGTATGAGTAAGCATTAGGACCTACCTTTTCAGCAATTAAATTACGGTAACCGCTTGCTGTAATAGCTTCAATTGGGTCTTCTTTACCGTAGGCATTTAAATCACCCGTAATTAAAATGTGATCGGTTTCAACACCGGTTGGTTTAGTATTTAACCAAGAAACAAGTTTTGTTGCCGCTTGTGTTCTTAATTCGTTCCAACAGGCTTGGCCGTCATTTTGGTCAGCATTACCGCCAGATGCGCTACCACAGCTACCTTTTGATTTAAAATGGTTAACGGCTACTGTAAATGCTTCGCCACTGGTATTAGAGGTAAATGATTGAACTAATGGTTGGCGATTACCAAAATCAAATGGTGCTTCATTGGTGGTCATGGTATTACCGGCCAGTGTTACTGAACTAGGCTTATAAAGTAAACCTACTGCAATAGCGTCACCGCCTAACTGATTGGCATCAATACTGATATATTGATAGGTATTAGCACCCATTATGCTGTTTAACTTATCTGTTAAATCAGCTATTGCCGAAAGCTCATCATAACCATCATTCTCGATTTCCATTAAGCCAACAACATCAGCATTAATCTCGGCAATCGCAGCAGCTGTTTTGTTACTTTGACGCGTAAACTCTTCAAAGGTGTCGGCACCACGCGAGGTTGGAAAACCACCACCTTGACCATCACCATTGAAGTAATTTAGCACATTGAAGCTAGCTACTTTGATTTCACTTGTTGAACCAATAGTAGGCGATTGCTCGCGAGCATTGGTCGCATTAAATGTTGGTGCTGTGATCGGTAATATACGATAAGCACTGTAGCTATAGTCTAAAATACCGCTTAAGTTTTCTACACTGTCACCTAAGCGAACTGTACTGTTATAGCTTAAGCCTTCATTTGGAAATGGAATAAACTCTGGATATTGGCTGTTGTTTTTATCATCAAGCACAATAGTATTACGCAAGTTTCTATCTGCCAACGCTATTGCTTGGCTAGAGCCTGGCGTATAAACATTGGTTGGGATCATTAAACGCCCGTATGACAAGGTTAACTGGCCATATTGTGCTAGATCATAGCTGTCAGACACATGAAGTGACTGCTCAAACGCTACCTTCATGCCTTCCATTGCTTCCCAATCACTGATGTTGGCAACTGGCATAGTTACATGCACTGCAGCAATGTCGGCTGTGGTATTACAATCAACCACACTTTCACTTAACGTTAACTGGGTGCGATTATAGAATTCTTTAACCTCACCTTTTGCACGTACTATTGAACCTTCACTTGGCGCTGCGCTATTACCATTTAAGTAAACAAAAATAGCTTCAGAGGTTGCAGTATCATTATCGTTATCTTGTGACTCTTCTTGCAGGAAGAAACCAGACAAACTATCAACAACCGAGGTAACAACACCTTCAACAACTTTGCTTTGTCCAACCATAGGTGAAGCATCAGCATTACCTTGAATAGCACTAATTAGCTCAGCATCATCACCACACATGCCAATTAACGATGGCTCTTCCGGCTCTGGATCTGGGCCTGGGTCAACCACGGTGCCATCAAAGCTGTGAGAGCCTAAAAAGCTAAAAGTGTTCGACGGATAGCTATCCCATTCATTCGAAATAACGAAAGCATCGCTAACATTTTTATCACCGCTAGCAACAGTAGGTTTTCTCACTAAAGTCGTATTAGCTGCCCAACTCGTTCTTTCGCCTTTAACGCCGAAAGAGTCAACCAATTCGCCATCTTTTACTAACTCAAAGTAGTCATCGCCATTGAAGTTAACGGCACTAACAGCTATGTCTACCAATGGTTTTAATGCGCTATCTTCGGTAATTTGCGTTGAGCCAAGTACCACAACGTCATTAGCCAATATTTCACCGGATAAATCCGTTGTTGTTGTTGGCTCTGTATTGCCGTTACCATAAAGTTTAAGCTGGTAACCTGATAATGATACCGTGGTATTAGTTGGGTTAAATATTTCAACCGCTTTGTTGTAGCTGCTGCCTTCAATATATTCTGAAATAAATAAGGCTGAGCTGCTTGATGGCGGTGTAGGGTCTACCGGATCCACTGGTGGGTCAACGGGGTCAACGGGATCTACAGGTGGCGGGTCAATCGGATCCGGAGGAGTAGTGCCATCACAAGCATTGGTAAATACTTGCGTTACCCATTCAGGGTGATCAATAAACGGGTTACGGTTACCTTGGAATTCATAAATACGGTTGTTACGTTCTTGCTCGTAACTGTCAACGGGGTCGGCAACATGCCAAGCAAGCAAAGCACATAACTTGCCTAAACGAGGCTGGCCTGTGCTAGTTAGCATATCAACTAAGGTTAAATCTGGTGTTTGGGGATCAGCACCTTCATAACGTACGTCCATATAAAAGGTCATACGAGCAACATCACCTTTAACCGCATCGCGTGGCTCAAATGAATTACCATCAACGCGGTTTTGCGGCGCTTCTGACAAGGCATTGTCGCTGTAGTCAAAATCTAAGTTCCCGCGTGATGAATTAACTGAAATATCGGTAGGTCTTAAATGATGAATATCGGTGTATGCTGAAGCACTTGAACTTGGAAAGCCGTGACTTTTTGCCCAAACATGCTCACGATTCCAGTTATCTGGATTCGAAGATTGTGAACCACTACCGTTTGATAATTTCGCTAATGAAAGGCCGCGGTATAACAAAATAACATTATCGCTGTTCAGTGGGTCTTCATCAGTTTGCGTTAGTGCAGTCCAAACTTCTGAGTACGTTAGTACGTTATGATTAATGCTAATTGCGCCGTTAATAGCAGTGCGTAAATCAGCTGCTGAAGCTTGATTTGCTAATGCAGCATTGACATCAGCATAATAAATACTGTCATCGAAATCACTAGCCGCCGCTACTTTTGTTAAATCTGGACAATTAAAACAAGCATCCGTAATCGTATCGCTCACAGGAGGCTCAACGGGTGGATCAATAGGTGGGTCAATTGGCGGATCAACCGGTGGCTCAGTACTACCGTTATTGCCCGTTACTAACACATTATCAAAATTAATGTATTCCGAGCCGGCATTGTTTTTCATACTAATACGAACAACAAGTGAACTTCCAGAAGCAATAGCGGCAGAGACTGTCGCACTGGTAAAGTCGTCAACTAAAGTATGTGAGTCGCTACCTTTACCCTGCCAATTTGCGACCGTGATAAAGTCACCGCCGTCAATTGCGTAAGCAACATCAAGAAAGTCAGTGCCTTCATGATTGCCATTCTCTGCGGCATTTACCGCTAAATTAACCGTAGAAAAACCACTAATATCGATTGTTTCTGATTGCCATACAGCAGGGCCGTCTAGGTCGCGACCTTCAAACTTGCCGCCTTTTACTTTAAACCAATCAGATGTCGCAGTCAGCGCAGCCGAACTAACATCAACTGACCATTTGGTTACACCTGATAAATCGACTTGATTAAAAACAGCACCTTTACCATCGATGCTTGCCGCATCGAAGTTCTCACTCCATATTTCATCAGCATTAACCATTGACGAAGCTAGTACGCTACCGGTAAAAATAGTATATACCGCGGTACTCGCTAGGTTTGACTTAACACCACTGAATTTTTTCCGAAAGAAAATATTCACCACACACACTCCCAAATTATTATTATGCAAAATGACCTAATGGCATTTTGTGTGTTAAATGTTAAATTATTGTTAAGGAAAAATGAAGGTTTTTTAACCGCTGACCAAATGGTAAGTAAATATAGTTTGATTTTAAAGTCACATTTGATATGAGTTCACGGCAGTATTTTTAGCCAACAGGTAGTACACAACCGCAAGAAAGTTTCACTTTAATTGAGCTTTATATAATTATTTTTTTTTGCGTGCGCTGAATTTTTTTGCTTTTGATTTACGTTTAAATGGCACTTTAGGTAGTTGTGCAAAAGATTGCTGCTCAGATTGCTCAATCATTTGAGTTATAGTCGCGGTTAAAGGGTTAATCAGATCTTGGTAACGACTTTTTTTCTCGCTAATATTGGTTAATGTTGCTTCCCAGTGTGCCGTCATATCTGGCATTGTGGCAGCAATAGGTAAAGCCTTGATCAGCGACGTTCCCACCACAGTTGCATGAATATTCTTTCCTTGCCGCTTTAAGTAATCACGCTTAAAGAGTAAATCTATAATACCTGCTCGTGTTGCTTCAGTACCTAAACCATCATTTTCTTTTAAGAGTTTTTTAATCTCGTTATCACTAACAAATCGAGCAATTCCCGTCATAGCACTTAACAAGCTAGCATCGGTAAAATGTTTAGGGGCTTGAGTCATACGACTAATTAATTCACCATGACGAGATAATATTTTTTCCCCCTCAACTAACTGAGGTAATAGTTGATGTGTTAATTGCTGCTCAACATCTTCACCTTGCCCTGCTGTTTCAGGCTTTTTCTTCGCCCGTTGAAATAGCACTTTCCAACCTTGGGCTACCGGTGTTTTAGCATTGGCTAAAAACTTACCACCAGCAATTAATACTTCCACTCGCGTCTGATTATATTGGTAAGCAGGATAAAACTGCGCTAAATATTGTCGAACAATTAGAAAATAAACCTTCTTTTCAAATGGATTTAACGATAATGTCGACGCCGATTTCTCGGTCGGAATAATGGCATGATGCGCGGTTACTTTAGCACTGTTCCAAGCTTTACTTTTTAAAGAGCTATTAGCTCCTTGCGCAAATAAAGAGTAACTGTCATCACCATTTGCCAGCATAGCAATAATGCCTTTAGCTTGGCCATGGTGCTCTTTTGGCAAATAGCGACAGTCTGAACGCGGATAAGTGATCACTTTATGCTTTTCATACAAAGCCTGACAAACATCTAACACCAGCTTAGCATTTAATGAATATATTTTTGCTGCGTCAATTTGTAACGATGATAAATTATAAGGTAGTGGAGCAGCTTGTTTTTTTTCTTGTTTGACTACCGAGCTAACAACTGCAGGTTGGTTTTCAATACGACCAATAACATTTTCAGCCAAAGCGCGGTTAAGTACACGACCTTCCTCATCCATATAAGGTTGACATGCTTCACTTGGTTGCCATTTAGCAATAAAGTTTTCTTGAGTATTACTTGTTAAATGTGCGTGCACATCATAGAAGTCTTTGGCGACAAAGTTATCAATTTCTTGTTGACGTCGCACCACTAAACCCAATAAGGGAGTTTGCACTCGGCCAACCGATAATACACTATTAAAACCAGCCTTTTGGCCTTGTATTGTATAAGCTCGCGTTAAATTAATACCGTATAGCCAATCGGCTCTAGAGCGTGCTAAAGCCGAAATAGACAACGGCATAAACAATTGATTACTTTGCATATTGGCAAGTGATCTTCGCACTGCTGGTAAATTCAAATCACTAACCAATAAACGTTTAATATTTTGCTTCTTTTGTGCTGAAACCTTCAAAAAGTCAATCACTTCATCTACCAGCAACTGCCCCTCACGGTCAGGATCGCCAGCATGAATAATTTCATCTGCTTGCTTGACTAATTTACGTAATACCGTCAGTTGCGCACGTGTTTGCGTTTTAGGTTTTAATTGCCACTGATCAGGTACAATGGGTAAATGAGCCATTTGCCATTTCTTAAACGCGGGGTCATAATTTTCTGGATTGGCTTGTTCAAGAATATGACCTATACACCAACTCACCACATCACCATTGCCAAGCTCAATATAGCCTTGGCGGTTTTTCTGTGGTTTAGGCAACGCCGCGGCAATTGCCCGACCTAAGCTTGGTTTTTCAGCAATATATAATTTCAAGGTGAATACTTATCTGTGCAGCAAATACTATCGAACTTGTTAAATAGCCTAGCACTTAAAACTGTTTATTTATACAGTTAAGTGGGCTTAATGTTAATCTAAAACTCGCTGTAGTGCTGCTAGCCAGCCTTGATAATGCCTATTTCGACTATCTTCAGTCATTTTTCTGTCAAATTTATCCTGTAACTGCCATGACTGTGCTGCTTGTTCAATGCTGTCAAAAGCTCCTTGTTGTAATCCTGCCAGTAATGCGGCTCCCAGGGCTGTCGTTTCAGTAATTTTTGGTCGCTCAATGGTAATGGCTAAAATATCAGCTAAAAACTGTAATAACCAATGATTGACCACCATACCGCCATCCACTCTAAGTTGCGTGATGTTAATACCATCTTGTGCCATAGCCGTTAATAGATCACGAGTTTGATACGCCACTGATGCTAAGCCTGCTGTGACTATTTCTTTGATACCCGAGTCACGTGTTAAGCCTATGATTGCACCACGTGCATCTGGCTGCCAATGTGGCGCGCCAAGCCCAGTAAAAGCCGGTACTAAATAAACATGATTTTCACTTTGCATAGATTGCGCGATGGCAGCACTACAGTCTACATTCGTTAATAATTGCAAACCATCACGCAGCCACTGCATAGTAGCTCCCGCCATAAAAATACTACCTTCAAGAGCGTAAGTGCTTTTATTATTGATTCGATAAGCCACGGTACTTAACATTTTATGTTGCGAATAAAGTATTTCTGCTCCCGTATTCACCATAACAAAGCAACCTGTGCCATAGGTACCTTTCATCATGCCTTTTTCGAAGCATGCTTGACCAACCAATGACGCTTGTTGATCGCCTATCATGGCATTAATCGCAATGCTGCCACCAAAAAGTTGCTTTGTCGTTTGGCCAAAATTATCGGCACTATTTTTGACCTCGGGTAGCATTGCTTGTGGAATATTAAACAGCGCGAGTAACTCTTGATCCCAACAATTTTCTACAATATTAAACAACAAGGTTCGAGATGCATTACTGGCATCTGTGGCAAACGCTTTACCTTCAGTTAAGTGCCACAGTAAAAAAGTATCTACTGTGCCAAAACATAACTGCCCTGCCTCTGCTTTGGTTCGTGCGCCGGCAACATTATCAAGTAACCATTCAATTTTACTGGCTGAAAAATAAGGGTCGATTAATAGCCCTGTTTTCGCTGTTACTTTCGCTGCGATTTCAGCGTTTTGTTGCAGATTTTCACAACGTTTAGCGGTTCGTCGATCTTGCCAGACAATGGCATTATAAATTGCTTCACCAGTACTCTTGTCCCAAACAATAGTCGTTTCACGTTGATTGGTAATACCGATAGCGGCAATATCTTCAGCTACCAGATCACTTTTAGTCAACGCTTGTCGGCAACTTGCTAGCGTTGTTTGCCAAATAACCTGGGGATCATGTTCGACCCAACCATCATGAGGATAGATTTGGGCAAACTCTTCTGAGGCACTGGCAATAAGCTCGCCAGCAAGAGTAAAAATAATGGCGCGACTACTGGTTGTACCTTGATCGATAGCCAGTAAATATTGAGGTTTCATCACACAGTTCGCCTATTTTTTCTGCGATAAAAAGTACTGATTAATCTTAACTAAAGCTTTCTTCATTGCTTGCGCCAATAAAAATTCGACCCATTTATCTGGTAGCCATTTAGGTCCATTGCAAACAATAGTATAACGTACAGAAGTTTGTGTTGGGGTTTGTTCCGTCAGGTAAATATTACCTTGGTGGTTACTTAATGGCTTATCTCCGACAATGGCATAACGTATTTGATTTGAGCTAGTAAACAATACTTGTTCTGAAAATTTCACTCCAGCAACATTAACATTACGAATTGCCCCTTTGCCACCAGCGGGCTCTCCATCATCAGCCGTTTTTGCAACAGCAAATTTTGCATCAAAAAAACGATGCAATTGCTGATGATCAAGTAGTAGCTTACTGATTTCATTTGGCGCCGCGGCAACCATTTGCATTACATCAACATTAACCATAAATTTACTGTACTTTCATCAAGATAACTACAGCAACAGTAACGGACTTAATGGTTTAGGGTCAAGGGAGGTAGTTAAAAATTATTAACAAAAAAAGTGAGAAATAACGCAAAGCCGCTTAGCTGAAGTTTATACAGTATTACTGTGATAAGGCGTAAATTCGATACGCTCACCAAATTTATTAAGGATATTCACCGCGCCGTCGCAAACCGCAATAATAGACTTATCTTGCTTATAACTGTCAGGAATAATCACTCGGCCATTTTCTAATTGCACAAAGTGCTCAACACTATGCTGTAATTTCAAAGATAATTCACCGTAATAAATAATAGTGACTTCTTTTATTGTCCCTGCTGGCTCAAGTTTCGATTGCATCATGCACCCTATATAGCTAAAAAATGGCAGTATTTTAATCAATTGGGTTAAAAAAACTGTTAATGTTTTCACTAGTTGCTGCAACAAATTGTAACCATGATTACATATTACGGTGATAGCCGCTCAAATGATGATTTATCAAAATAAGCAACTAAGGTACACTCAAATTAACGTGTATCTAAAGTGAAAGTAAGTTATTTTGACTACAGTAATTAATGATAGTATCTGCCCATTATGCCAAGCAAATAACTTTTGTGGTATCAATAGCACAGAGCCATGCTGGTGTGTCAGCAGCAACATTAAACCGGAATTACTTATGCAAGTACCGAAAAAACTTGCAAGAAAAACATGTATTTGTCAAAAGTGTATCGACAAATTTAACTCAATAGAAATTATCGATAAGTCGTAACAAGTAGCAACAGAATATTGTATAGTTTTAAATCATCACTCTAACCAACTTATCTATAAGGACTTTTAGTGTCTGACAATCCGCAAAAAAACGTCATATTTAATGCAATAACTGTCCCCTTGGGTGATGAGCTAACTTGGCGTTGGGACGATAAACTATCGATGTTACTTACCGAATTTTCTTGGGAAAAAACAGAGCGTATTTTAATCGTATTACGGCAATTATTTAGTGAAGAGTGGAGCCATAAAAATATTAAAAAATCGCCCAAAGCGATTAAAGCTGAACTTGGAGAACTGACAAAATTAACTAAAGAACAATTAATTTTCACCCGACCAGCTACAGTAGATACACCTGCGATAGCACTTTTTTGGTGGCCTTGGGGCCATGGCGCAACTTACTCTATACGTATTAGAATATTACATACCAATTATAACGATGCAGATTTGCAGCAAGCTCAAACAGGGCCAATAACAAAATTTTTCCAGCGGTTCACCTCAAGATAACTCAACTGCGAGCTTGTTAGTGAATCAAACTTAGCTACACTTGTCGTAGACAACTCTTCGAGATAGACAGGATGTTTATATGCTTACCTTAACGCTCTATTATGCCACCAACAGAAATCATATTGGCCCACGTTGGTCACCGAAAAGCTACGGTCAAGATTTTAGTGCTGATCGCTCCAACAATCTACGTTTTGGTCGCATAACAGTTGAAGTAAGCCGTGAAAAAACAAAGTACTTTCAAGCGCATAATGTCGATAACCGCGCAGGAGATGGTGAAGGCCTATCGGCTTATATTGAAAAAAAATTACGCAAAAAACACCTGATATCTGCATTTAAAGAACCTGAAGAGTCAACCGATTCGATAAGCGCGCCCCAGCCCCTTGCTTCGACAACAGCCTTTCATGAATTAAAAAAGCAGATGGAGGCAAAGCGTGATCTAGTAATTTTCATTCATGGTTTTAATGTTGATTGGTTTGAAGCAGTAGCCTCTGCAATGGCGTTAGAGTTGATGCTTAATCGCCATTCTCATGATAATGATGATTTAAAAGATACTAGTGTTTTTCTTTTTTCTTGGCCTTCCAATGGCAAAATGATGAGAAACAAAGCTTATTTGTCTGATCGTAGTGATGCTGAAGACTCAAGTATTGCTGTAGCACGTGGCTTCTTGAAATTACGTGATTTTCTAATGACACTACGGCCCAAACATGATGACATTGCATTAAAAGAATGTGGTCAACAGCTACACCTACTTTGCCATTCTATGGGCAATTATGTTTTACAGCATGCTCTTACAGCATTAATTAAACTTAATAACCAGAAGCATTTACCACAGTTATTTCAACATATATTTATGTGCGCACCTGATGTTGATGATAATGTTTTCGAACAAGAACAACCAATGGCCAATTTGCATCGACTAGCTCGCCAGGTCACGGTTTATTACAACAATGGTGATCTGGCCATGTATATTTCTGATTACACCAAAGGAAATATTGATCGATTAGGCCATAATGGTTGCGCTAGACCTTTACAGTTACACAACAAAGTTAATCAAGTAAATTGCTCTAAAATTGTCGGCGGAGTTACCGAGCATAGTTATTATTTATGGGCGACGGTTAACGAAGATATAAGGCACAGTATCGATGGCATTAACTACAATGATAGCGTACGCAAAAGAAGCTCTCAATCTACACAGGTTTGGCATTTAATCTAATATGCATACACCTAACAGCCCAATGAATGCTGTTAGGTGTGAAGTTAAATTATTGTATACTCAGGCATTACTCTCCCTTACTTGAGCCACCATGTATAGGAGCATGCTGAATAACTCGATCAGCTAATCGAGAAAAAGGTAAACTTTGTAGCCAGACTTTACCATGACCAGAAAGCGTGGCAATAAACAAACCTTCGCCACCAAATAACATACTCTTTAAGCCTTTAGTCAATTCAATGTCGTAATCAACACCATCACTAAAACCCACCAAACAACCCGTATCTACGCGTAATACCTCGCCATTTAGTTCCTTTTCGATAATCGTACCCCCGGCATGCAAAAATGCTAAACCG
>Ga0193960_1001070_pt1 | contig 11106 bp, 8 predicted proteins | sample FB_3_MG_FD_140338 | JGI IMG/M metagenome (GOLD analysis project Ga0193960, IMG submission 140338) | Microbial mat bacterial communities from the Broadkill River, Lewes, Delaware, United States - FB_3_MG | ecosystem: Environmental > Aquatic > Freshwater > River > Microbial mats | place: USA...
AAAGCCAGCAAGGAACATATATAGTGGAACCCAACGCTTAGCTTGCTGTAATGGTTTTTCAGTATCAAAGATTAATTTTTGCGCACTGTTAAATATGATAAAAGCAATAACACCTGAAATAAGCGGTGTGATTATCCAACTACCAACAATACCGCCTACTTTGCTCCAGGTAACTGCATCAACACTGACACCCATAGCAGCAAAACCAACAATAGCACCAACAATTGAGTGCGTTGTTGAAACAGGCCAACCTAAAGCTGAAGCAATTAATAACCAAGTAGCAGCAGCAAATAAAGCTGAAATCATACCAAAGACGAGTAATTCTGGCGTATCTACAAAATAGCTCGCATCAATAATACCTTTACGTATTGTCGATGTTACCTCGCCACCCGCTAAGTAAGCGCCGGCAAACTCAAACACCATTGCAATAATAATGGCTTGTTTAATGGTTAATGCTTTTGAGCCAACTGAAGTGCCCATTGCATTAGCAACGTCATTTGCACCAATGCCCCATGCCATAAAAAAGCCAACAACAGCAGCCATAATGACTAAGGTCGAACCATAGTTAAGTAAAATTTCCATCAGTTAAACCTTATTTTCGAGCCAAAAGAATTTCTAAACGCGCACCAACACGTTCAGCAAGGTCAGCTAAATCACCAACCCAATCAATGATTTGATATAAAAACATTACATCAACTGGATTTAAATCCTTTTCAATCGCTAATAAGTTCTTACGTAAACTAATTTGTAATACATCCGTGTCATCTTCAATGGCATCTAATTGAGCAATCATTTTTGCAACTAATTCCACTTCACGACCTTTAAAGCCTGTTTCTAATAAGTCATCTAACTCATTTATCGCTTCAGCTGCCTTTTCTGTCGCATCAATACAACGCTTAAGGTAAGTAGAAAACTCTTCTTGTAATACAGAAGGTACTTCTAACTTTCTACCAAGAACGCGACCTGCAATATCTTTTGCTTTGTTAGCTATCTTGTCTTGCTGGGTAAGTAGCTCTAGTAAGTCTGCTCTGTCTACCGGCATGAATAAGCCACCAGGTAACTCTAAACGTAATTGACGTTTAAGCGCATCAGCATCTTGCTCTAGCTTTGATAATTTACGACGGATTTTTGCCGCCTCACTCCAGTTTTCTTCGACACATGCATCAAAGAAAGGGATTAATTGTTTAGAACACTTAACAACAATTTGTATGTGTTTTTCTAATGGTTTTATAGGGGATTTTGCAAAAACCCCTAAGATTGTATTTCTGGCCATAATTATGTTTCCAGGAGAAAGAACTCTCGTTATTGTTATTCGCCGCGGATAGTAACTCATTTAACTATTAAAGTTAAATGCTAATATTAGCTTAATTTTAATAGAAATCAGCTTAACTAGCGGACTAAGAAAATATATTAGTTAACAACCTATTAATGTGTTAACTAATATATTGAAATTTATATATTTTATTAAGATGTTAAATTTTTAACAGCTTCAGCAGTTGTGTGCCTAACCACCTTACCTTTTACAAAGTAGATAATGTATTCACACATGTTTTGGCATCGATCACCAATGCGCTCTAATGCTCTTGCTGACCAAATAACGGTCATCACCTGAGGGATAGCGCGAGGATCCTCCATCATATAAGTCATTAGTTGACGCATAAGCGCTTCATACTCACGATTAATTTTATCGTCCATCTGATGAATCTTTACCGCAGCATCTAAATCCATTCGCGTAAAAGCATCTAAGGTTAGATGTAAAAACTCCACGACACTACGACCTAAATTTTCTAAATTCACTAATAAGTCTTGCTGTTTTGAAGAAAAGCTTTCTAGGGCAACTTTTGCAATTTTCTCAGCTTCATCACCAATTCTTTCTAAATCAGCAATAGTTTTAACTATTGCCATAATTAAGCGTAAATCACCTGCCGCGGGTTGACGTTTAGCAATAATGCGAGTGCATTCATCATCTATGCTTACTTCATAAGCATTAATTTGATAATCGTTATTTAATACTTCTTGCGCTAATTCTTCATCAAAATCATGAACTGCAGTTAGCGCGTCGGTTAATTGCTTCTCAACCAAACCGCCCATGTGCATCACATTATTGATAACACGCTCTAAATCTTCATTAAACTGACCTGAAATATGACGGCCAACCTGTAAATTATCCATGTAAAACTCCTTAAATAATTAGCCGTATCGACCGGTTATATAGTCTTCTGTTTGCTTTTTCATTGGTGTGGTAAATAAAGTATTGGTATCACTATATTCAATTAAATCACCCATATACATAAAAGCAGTTTGATCTGAGACCCTAGCAGCTTGTTGCATATTGTGCGTTACAATTACAACCGTAAACTGTTTCTTTAAATCATTTATCAATTCTTCAATAGTTAAGGTTGAAATAGGGTCAAGAGCTGATGTTGGTTCATCTAACAGCAAAACTTCTGGCTCAATGGCAACGGCTCTTGCAATAACTAGACGCTGTTGCTGACCGCCAGACAAACCTAGCGCGCTTTCATGTAATCTATCTTTTACTTCGTTCCATAACGCCGCACTTCGTAGTGATTTTTCCACGGCATCATCTAATACTCGGCGATTGTTTTCGCCAGCAATACGTAACCCATAGACAACATTTTCATAAATAGACTTAGGGAAAGGATTAGGTCTTTGGAAAACCATGCCCACTTTACGTCTAAGTGATGCCACATCAACATGTTTGCCGTAAATGTTCTCACCGTGCAAGTTTATCTCACCACTAATATGACAACCGTCGACTAAATCGTTCATACGATTGATACAACGTAATAAGGTTGATTTGCCACAACCACTAGGACCGATAAAAGCGGTAACTTGGCCTTTAGGAATAGACATTGTGATATCTTGTAATGCCTGCTTCTTACCATAATGTAGATTTAGCCCTTTGATATCTAAAGCGGTTTGTTCGCTAGTTAACTGGGTTAAGTCTAACTTATTGGCATCCGCTGATAGCGCTTTGGGTGTAACAGAAATCATATTTTACTCTTATAGCTATTTAACTAAATTAATTATTTACTATTTAAATTTTTGTAATGAACTAGTGTTCTAACATCTTATATCTTTCACGTAACTTGTTACGAATTGATACTGCGGTCATATTCAACGCAACGATAATTGTTACCAATAATAAAGCGGTCGCATAAACAAGTGGCCTTGCAGCTTCAACATTCGGGCTTTGAAAGCCAACATCATAAATATGGAAACCTAAATGCATAAACTTACGGTCTAAATGTAAGAATGGAAAGTTTCCATCAAGAGGTAAATTAGGAGCCATTTTAACAACCCCTACTAACATTAATGGTGCCACTTCACCCGCAGCACGTGCTATAGCCAGAATAATGCCTGTCATAATCGCAGGACTGGCGATAGGCAAAATAATACGCCACAAGGTTTCAGCTTTTGTTGCGCCCAAAGCTAAACTACCATGTCGCATGGCAGAAGGAATACGCGATAAACCTTCTTCTGTTGAAACGATTACAACAGGTAACGTCAAAATAGCTAAGGTTATTGCTGACCATAATACCCCAGGCGTACCAAATGTTGGGCTAGGCAAAGCCTCAGGATAAAACAACTGATCTAAAGAGCCACCAACCATATAAACAAAGAAACCAAGACCAAATACCCCGTATACTATTGAAGGAACGCCCGCTAAGTTAATAACAGCGATTCGCAATAATTTAGTTAGCGCATTTTTACCTGCATACTCATGCAAATATATAGCGGCAACAACACCAAATGGCGAAACAATAACGGTCATTAATAACACCATAAGTACAGTACCGAAAATAGCAGGGAAAACGCCACCTTCAGTATTCGCTTCTCGCGGATCATCAATGATAAATGCAGCTATTTGGCTAAAGAACAATGTTAATTTGTCAAAAAAGCCTAATTGATTGTTAAAGTTAACATGCAGTATATGTTCAAAATTAATCGTAACTAACTGGCCATCCATTGCACGCATAACAATATGATCACGTGATATTTTTTCACGTAATGCCATGAGCTGCTGTTCTAAAGTTTGGTATTCATCTTTTAATGCTTGCGACTTATCATCAATTTCTTGTTGCTTGCTGGCTGTTAGCTCACCTTTTAGCGCTAGACTTTTCGTTTTTAAACGAAGACTTTCAAGTTGATAATTGATTGCACCAATATCAATCTTCTGTAAATCTTCAATTTCTGCTTGAAACTGTTCAACACGCTCAAGAAGCTGTGGCAATTTCGCAACATCAACTGGTTTACCGTCTAATACCAAACTATCAATAAAGCCATAAAAGTTACCATTTGTTCTTCTTTCAACTACGGCTAAATCACTAGGTGTTGAGGTTTTAGTTATGTTGCTGCTTAGAATCCAACGAAAATCTAAGCTAACTAATTCGCGATTACCCGTTTTCACAAGTAACCTTTCAAGCATTTCTTGATCTTTGTCGAGTTTCAAATTCAAGTGCGCAAGTTGGCTAACTGGAATTTGCTCTCTATCATAAATCTCGCCAATCACTACTGACTTATTACCTTGCTCATCAACCATGTCAAATTGATACAGCTCACTAGGCCAGAAATAAGATAAACCCTTCGATGCTATAAGCCATAATAGGCCTAACACAGATATTAAACTGATGCTCACGCCACCTGCTGATAACCATACCCAAGGTGAACCTGACTTAAACCATGTATTCATAACAAAACTCTTTAATTCTTTAATTTATTCGTGCAATAAAACAAATTGCTTCATTTATTAACTTAACGGGTTAAGCCTACATTGAGCTATATTTTTCACGTAATCGCTGTCTAACAAATTCAGCCATCGTATTGAAAATAAACGTAAAGACAAATAATACAAAAGCAGCCAAAAATAGTATTCGATAATGCGAACTGCCCACTTCTGATTCAGGCATTTCTACAGCAATATTTGCAGCCAGTGTTCTCATACCTTGGAAAATACTCCAATCTAAAATCGGGGTATTACCCGTTGCCATTAACACAATCATGGTTTCACCAACAGCGCGACCTAACCCCATCATCACTGCAGAAAAAATCCCCGGACTTGCTGTTAATAAAACCACCTTAACTAATGTTTGCCACTGCGTAGCACCCAGTGCTAAAGAGCCGCTGGTTAAATGACTAGGTACACTGAATATTGCATCTTCAGCCATTGAGAAAATAGTAGGTATCACGGCAAATCCCATCGCTATACCTACAACTAAGGCATTACGTTGGTCAAAATTAATACCTAAATCATTGGTAATATATTGACGCATATCACCACCAAAAAATGCTGCTTCAAATAGTGGTGATAAAGTGAAAGCTAAATACGCAGCACCAATTAATACTGGGATTAAAATAACAGGTGCTAATGTTTCAGGAATTTTTTCTTTTAAATCTCGTGATAAGTTATGCCATACAAATGCCGTTAGAATTGTCGCTAACGGTAAGAATATAAATAATAAAAAGATAGCCGGTAAATACTTTTCCATAATGGGCGCTAACCATAAACCCGCTAAAAAACCTAGAATAACGGTTGGTAATGCTTCCATCAGCTCAATAGTCGGTTTTACCTTTTTTCTCAGCACAGGTGTCATAAAGTAAGCCGTATAAATTGCTGCCGTAAGGGCAATAGGTACAGCGAAAAGCATTGCATATAAAGCAGCTTTAATGGTGCCAAATGATATAGGCACTAGAGAAAACTTTGCTTCAAAGTCATCAGAGCCCGAAGTTGATTGCCAAATATAATCAGGCTCTGGGTAACCTTCGTACCACACTTCTTGCCAAAGCGCTTGCCAAGTGACTTCTGGGTGTTCGTTGTGTACTTTTAGTAACTCTAAAGTAGTCACAGATTTTTGCTCATCGTACATAGCGATTGCAATAGCATCAGAGCGAGGAGAAATAGCAAATGCTGTTGGTTGTTTCTTAGCAATATTACCCTGCCAAAGCTCAGCTTCACTGGTAGTAAAGAAAACGCCCATGTTGCCAGTAGCCGTTAAAGTGTAAAAACTCTTACGATATTGCTCAGTGTTTATACTAACAATAGCTTCATTGCCGGCATCAAATGTTCTGATTTGCTGAAATTGGCGACCTTGCTCTGTGGCAACTTCAAACCATTGGCTGATTTGTCCTTGATTATCACCCAATAGTACCGAACTACCACCTGATAAAAGCGCCATCGCCGTTAACTTTGCATCCGGTCTATTTGAAAAGTCTGCATTAATTTGAGCTTTTTCTTCTACAACATCATCATCGTCTAATGAAAATACCGATACTTGTGATTCATTACGTACAAAAACCATGGTGAGATCTGGAGAAATCTCTATATCATCAATATGATGGGCAAGGTAATCAATTTCTTGATAGATAGTTTCGTACTCAGCATCCTCTTCACCAAACTCATCATCACTAATTAAGCTGGTTTTTATTAAGCGCTTATCGTGAGTAAAACCAACAAAAACCGCCTTTTCTTCATTCATAGCAAAAGCTAATTGAATAAAACCTTGCTCTTGTTCGTCAACTGAGATTGGAGAACTTACAATAGGATAAGAGATACTTGGAATTATTTGGCGAGAATCATTTTGGTATTGAGCCGTAAATTGTGGCGATACTACAAATACCAGCCCTTGCTGTGTGACTAACAGCTTTTTATCATGACCTGCATCTTGAACAAAAGCCAAACGTTCATCTTCAGCAATCAGTTGCTCAGATAGTATTAACTTACCTGCAGGATCATTACTTTTTAATAAAGAGAAAAAATCAGCTTTACCTGATTCAGTAATTTGAAATGCAACTTCCTTAAGTTCATCAACTCCGGTACTTAGCACTTTACTATCAGCATTAAGCGCAATTGACATTTCAGGTTCTATACTGACAGATTCAAAAATAGGTTTAATAACGTACAATAAGTACATAAAAATAAGTACTAGTGTAAACAACACACTAATACCACCTAACGTAATTAGCCATTTCGCTAATGAGTTTTTTATTTTTCTAGTATTTGAAGAAAGAGCAACACTTGCCACTGAGCCAACCTCGTTAATTTTAAATAACGAGGCAATTATAAGACAGTAATATGACACTTTTGTGACATGCGAGCATCCTAAGTAAAATTCTTAAGAAGAGCTCATTTGTTTACGGCGTTCTTTCACCTACTTAAGCCGATTTAATAAGGCCTTAAGCCATTATTCAAAATTACTACTATAAATAGTTAACTCGTCAAAATCAGCAATGTCTCAGCAAGGATTTAATTTTTAGCACAATAAAATGAAGCTTTTATGACAAAAATATTTTATCCATCAATTTATGGATCCATTTTCCATATGGAGGATAGGCCATTTTAGCGCTATTAAACTTACCTTTCTCAAACACGGGTTTAGCCTTAGAGAAAGTTAGGAAACCTTCACGACCATGATATTGCCCCATACCTGAAGGGCCAATGCCACCAAAAGGTAAGTCATCTTGGGCCACATGTACGGCAGAATCATTAATACATACCCCTCCTGCATGAGTACCTTCAAGAACTTGCTGTTTTTTACCTTCATCAAAGCTACATAAATAGAGCGCTAAGGGCCTAGCCCTATCATTCACATAACTGAGCGCTTGTTCAAATGTGTTATAACTTACTATAGGTAAAACTGGGCCAAAAATTTCTTCTTGCATCAGTAACATATCATCGTTGACTTGGGTAACTACAGTTAACGGTATCTTTCTACTGCCAGAGAATTCTCCGGTGTCTGTCACTAAAGGTGTCACATCAGCCCCCTTATCCAACGCATCTGTTAAACCTTGCTGCAACCTCTCAAACTGCGCCTGATTTATGATCGAAGTATAATCATCATTTTCAGCAAAACTTGGGTACATGCTATTAAATTGTAACTTTAGCTCTTTTAACAATTCAATCACTTTCCCCTCAGGACATAATACATAGTCAGGGGCAACACAGGTTTGCCCTGCATTAAGTGTTTTACCTAGCAATATACGAGATACTGCCAATTTAATATCAATTTCATCATCGATAATAACAGGAGATTTCCCACCTAGTTCTAATGTAACAGGAGTTAAATTCTTAGCAGCACTCGCCATGACTTTTTTACCAACTTGAGTTGAGCCAGTAAATAACAAATGATCAAAAGCTTGCTCAGAAAAGTAACTTGCACTCTCAACGCCGCCAGTAATTACTGCTACCTTATTTTGGGGGAATACCGTTAATAGCATTGATTTAATGACTTCATTGGTAGCAGGTGTAAACTCAGACATTTTAATCATAGCGCGATTACCAGCAGCCAAAGCTGTTGTTAACGGTCCAAGAGATAAGAATACTGGGTAATTCCATGGTGTGATAATACCAACAACCCCTAAAGGTTGATAAACAACAAAGGCTTTAGCGGGTTGAAATAACGCACTTACATGACGCTTTTCTGGTTTCATCCATTTTTTTAAATGCTTGATAGTATAATCAATGCCCATGATGGTTGGCATTATGTCAGCCATCTTACTATCACCTGCACTTCTGCCTGAAAAATCCTGAGATAGAGCTGCAATTAATGGCTCTTTATGCTGCTTAATTGCTGATTTAAGTAGCTGAAGATCTTCAATTCGCTCTGACAAAGATAAATAACTCTGCTTTTTAAAAGCTAATCGCTGGCTAGCAAAAAAATCATTAATATTTGAGATTTGTTGATTTTCATCAGCTGGTGTATAGCTATTATCTGCCATAATTTTCCTCATAGACTTTGATATGTTAGTGATTAAGCGCAGTTAAAATATAAGATACCATTAAGTAAAAGCTAAATCATCTGATCCGATGAGATAGAAAAAACGACACTTTCACTCTTGTCGCCAACTGTTTTCGCACTATACTAACAATAAATTACCTAATAATTCTTTAATCGTTTGAAAAGTAGAGAAATTACTAAAATGAAAATTGAAACTTTGATGACAAAATCTCTAATCACATTGCAACTAGACGATGATTTAAACAAAGCAAAAGATATCTTCGCTACGCATAATATTCATCACATCTTGATTAATGATGATGACGGCGCCTTAGCAGGCGTTATTACCGATAGAGATTTATTTAAGCAATTAAGCCCTACAATAGGCACTAGCAAAGAAACCCCAAGAGACATTACCTTAGCCCAGCAAAAAGTACATCAAATCATGTCTAGAGACTTAATCAGCGCCCAAAAAGAACAGTCGATAAATGATGCGGTTTTACTTTTTCATGACAACCATATTTCATGCCTGCCTGTTATTGACGAGAAAAGCAGGGCCATTGGGATTATAACTTGGCGGGATATTTTAAAAGTGATTGCCTTGCAATACCGCAGAAAGTTAAGCAATCAAAATTAACTTAATGGCCTAATTTACAGTAACTCATAAGCTACACATATAAAAAAGGCTAATTAATTAGCCTTTTTATTACATAAAACAAAAACTAGTTGAACTATGACTTTCTACATCAGCTCATCTTTGTCTTCAAGGCCATCTAAAGTAACACCCGATAATCCGCCTGTTCCGCCTTGTTCATTACTACGTAATTTTATCATTAGGCGTAAATCGTTCGGTGAATCGGCATGATGTAGTGCATCTGCATATGTGATCAAACCTTGTTGGTAATGATTAAACAATGCCTGATCAAAAGTTTGCATACCAAGCTCATTTGATTTTTCCATGACCTCTTTTATACCACCGATCTCACCTTTTTTAATCAATTCACTCACATAAGGTGAGTTAAGCAAAATTTCAATCGCTGCAACTCGGCTATTGCCATCTTTAGTTGGTACAAGTTGCTGAGCAATAACCCCCCTAAGGTTTAAAGCTAAATCAAACAGTAACTTGCCATGCTGATCTGCTGGTACTAAATGCATAATCCGGTCAATGGCTTGGTTAGCATTATTCGCATGCAGTGTCGCGATACATAAATGGCCTGTTTCGGCAAAACTTAAGGCGTGCTCCATTATTTCTTTACTACGAATCTCACCAATTAGAATAACATCAGGAGCTTGACGTAATGAGCTTTGTAAAGCCGCATCAAATGATTCAGTATCTAAGCCAACCTCACGTTGCGTTATCATACTTTTACCATGCTCATGGACAAATTCGACAGGATCTTCAATCGTGAGAATATGACCTCGTGAATTTCTATTTCGATAGCCAATCAAAGCAGCCATAGAAGTTGACTTACCAGTACCGGTACCACCTACAAACAGTACTAAGCCACGTTTAGTCATAACCACATCTTTCAAAACAGATGGCAAACCTAAATCATCAACATCAGGAATATCTGTAACAATACGACGAATGACCATACCTGCCATGTCACGTTGCCAGAAAGCAGAAACACGAAAGCGCCCTATACCTTCAATTTCAATAGCGAAGTTACATTCCTTTTCTTCATCAAACTGCTTCTTTTGCTTTTCGTTCATGGCATCGTGAACCAAAGATAAAGACTCTTCTGGTGCTAATGGTTCATCATCAATAGGTCGTAATTCACCATTGATTTTTGCGCTCACTTGCAACTTAGCCGTTACAAACATATCAGATGCGTCTTCTTGCACCATTTTCATTAATAATTGATGAAACTTCATTCGATTACCTTTTACATAGTGTCACGTTATAAAACTCGCTAAATTAATGGCTCTATACAACAAGACATTTTTATCACAATATTTTTAAACAAGTATTCAAACTAGCTCGATTTTATCGAGCTAGTTTGTAGAGTCTAATAGCCAGAAAATTGGTTCTTATCTACCGCTTTTTCCATCGCATCTTGTCGAGTAATCATGCCTCGATTAACTAAATTTTGTAAACATTGATCCATGGTTTGCATCCCGTGAGACATACCTGTTTGGATTGCTGAATACATTTGCGCTATTTTATCTTCACGTATTAAATTACGAATAGCGGGAACACCAATCATAATTTCATGAGCAGCAACTCGCCCGCCGCCTACTTTCTTGATTAATGTTTGAGAAATTACTGCACGAAGTGATTCTGATAACATAGAGCGTACCATTGACTTCTCTTCCCCTGGGAATACATCAATAATACGGTCAATAGTTTTTGGAGCAGATGTGGTATGTA
>Ga0193960_1001072_pt1 | contig 11085 bp, 10 predicted proteins | sample FB_3_MG_FD_140338 | JGI IMG/M metagenome (GOLD analysis project Ga0193960, IMG submission 140338) | Microbial mat bacterial communities from the Broadkill River, Lewes, Delaware, United States - FB_3_MG | ecosystem: Environmental > Aquatic > Freshwater > River > Microbial mats | place: USA...
CAATGTGTCATATGAAAGAAAATAAGAACTTGTTTATTGTTTGTTGAAGCATTATTGATGATACTATTTATGTCAATTATTTTACTATTTGCATTAATGTTTGACACTATAGTAAAAAGTAAAAAAAATAATAATATAAATTTGGTTTTCACTTATTCCTCTTCATAAAATTCCAGTTCACTATAAGCTCTATACACATTTGGAGTATTCAACAAATCAAACATCTTTTTATCTTTAAATTCTACCATTTTAACAAAATTAGTAACACCATCTAATCCAGTATCCTCTTCTACTGCCTCTAAAATTCTCTTTTTTAAAAGTGAAAAGTATTGTATCGATTCATTCATAGCATTTTTGGATACATCAAATCCATGACCTGGAATTAGTACATCAAAGTTATATTGTTTTATTATTTTTAATGCTTTAAGTTGTCCTAATACCAAACCTTCTCTATTTGATGTAATTCTACCATTCATCACAAGATCACCAGAAAAAAGTACTTTTTTATCTGGCATATAAATAAAGACATCAAATTGACTATGTCCTTGTCCTACGGGAACAAATTCAAATTTTTCTCCATCTAAAGTTATTATTTTATTTTCTTTTATATGTGTGTCCAGTTTTACTATTTTTGTACCATTAATTGCATCTTTTGTTAGAAGTTTATGCATCCTTGTTTTTTGACCCTCTTTGTAGTTTTTATCTTGAAGTTCAACACCTAAAAGTTTTGCATTGAATTGTTCTTTATAAAAATTATTTCCTAGCCAGTGATCATCGTGTTCATGGGTGTTAATGACATAAGATACAGGGAGATTATGAATTTTTGACATCTCTTTATACGCTGCTTGTGCATATTTATAAGTAGGTCCACTATCAATTAATATATAACTCGATTTTGCTTTTACATAACAATGATTAGACATATCTCCACCATTTTCTTTTGTTGGCATCTCTAATTTACCAAAAAAACACCACACATTTTCACTTACTTTTTTAGGTTCTAGTTTATATTCAAATCCCATAAGACTTAGTGATAGAGTTAATAATATTAGGATCGTTTTGTTTAACATTATTATTTACCTAATTTAATATGGAGTAGTTTCATAATAACCATCAACTTGTTTCTCGATAAGTTCAGCAATCCCTGCTTGTACATAAGAGATATCATCTATAAATTCTTTTTCATTCCAATGCATTGTTTCCATTGTATTTTTACATCCAATAAACTCTACTTCATAATCCATCAATGAAGAGATTCTTGATAATGTTTGTGTATCATAGTCCTTTTTTAATACTCTCATCCCTTGACCATAGGCAACTACCGCAATTTTAATTGATTCTGGTGGGTATTCTTTGAGTACATTGTATACAGAACTAAGCATCTGATTTACTGTTTTTTCATCTGCAGTTCTTAGCTTAATTACCCATTTACGAGGATTGTCAAAACTTGGTTGAGGATTGCTAAAAGTCATCTCTGCATACGAGATAACAACACTAAGCATCATTATTATTAATTTTTTCATTTTTACTCTTTTCTTTACAATTTATTACATATTTAATTATATAACAGATAATATAAAAGCAGTATGATAAAGTTTAAATAATATTTGATATAATGATAATAATTAAACCCAATTAAGGAAAAACATGAAAAAACTATTTTTAATCATTGGAGCACCAGGAAGTGGTAAAACAACAGATGCAGAGTTAATTGCTGCAAAACACGAAGGAATTACACATTACAGTACAGGTGATATGTTTAGAGCTGAAGTAGCAACAGGTAGTGAACTTGGTAAAACAATTGATGGATATGTTAGTAAAGGTAACTTAGTGCCAATTGAAATTGTAATTGAAACAATTGTAACAGCAATTAAAAATGCACCTACACCAACTGTTGTAATAGACGGATACCCAAGAAGTGGTGAGCAAATGGTAGAATTAGATAAATATTTAGCTAATGAAGATTCTGTTGAACTCGTAAATGTTATCGAAGTTGAAGTTTCAGAAGATGTAGCTTGTGATAGAGTTTTAGGAAGAGCTAGAGGAGCTGATGATAATGTTGAAGTATTTAATAATAGAATGAAAGTATACACTGAACCTTTAGCTGAAATTCAAGCATTTTATGGTGAAAAAAGTTTATTAACAAAAATAAATGGCGAAAGAACAATTGAAGAGATTGTTGATGAAATGGATGCATTTATTCAAAGTAAGATATAAATGAATTTTTATTCGGTAATTATCGGAACAGAACTTTTAAATGGGCGTCGTCAAGATGCCCATTTTTCATTTCTGAATAAAGAACTTTTAAAAAGAGGTTGGGAACAAAAAGCTAGTTTTGTTATAAAAGATGAACCACCATTTATAGAAGATATTTTTCGTTTAATTAAAAAAGACCCTGATGCTGTGATGTTTTGTTTTGGTGGTATTGGTTCTACTCCTGATGACTACACAAGAGTATGTGCTGCTAATGTTTTTACTGATGGTAAAATGGAAGTACACGATGAAGCAAAAGATCGTATATTAAACAAATTTGGTGAAGATTCTTATCCTCATCGTATAACAATGGCAAACTTACCTTTAAATGCTGGATTATTACATAATGTTGTAAATAATATACCTGGATTTAGTTTAGAGGGTAAATACTTTTTTACTCCAGGCTTTCCCTCTATGTCTCAAAGTATGGTTATAGAAGCACTCAAAAATTTTTATCCCAAAAATAAAGAAAAATTTAGATATTTTTTAAAAGCAGATTGTAGTGAAAATGAGTTAATTGAAGTGATGAAACAAATTCCAGATTCGATTGATTTTTCATCGTTGCCTCATATAGAAAATGAAAAACGAACTGTTGTTATCTCTGTTGGTTCGTATGATGAATCTGAAGCTAAACATTATTTTAGTCTTTTTGTTGATCTATTAAATGCAAGAGGAATTCAATTTATATTAGAAGATAAATAGTTTTATTAGAAATTAAAAAAGGGGAAAGATTTTAATCTTCCTCCCCCTTTTTTTGATTGGAATTTTATTAATGTTTTTTAGATAATTCTTCTAAAGTAATTTTCGTTCTTTTTGCAACAGAAGCTCTTAAAGCGTGTCTTCTAGCATCTGGTAAAGCAATTAATCCAATTTCACCTAAGATACCTTCTTTTCCGATCATATCTTCTGCCATAAACATATCTACATATTTAGCCATTGCTGGTACTTTTGAAGCATGTGAATTTTTTGTGTAGAAAAATAAACTTCTTGAAATAGGGTATTTACCACTTGAAATTGTATCTGGAGTTGGTAATACACCATTTACTTTAGCACCTTGTACTTTATCATCATTTTCCATTAAGAAAGAGTATCCAAAGATTCCAAATGCAGCTTTATTTTTGTTAAGTTTAGAAACGATTAAGTTGTCATTTTCACCACTTGGAACATACACACCATCAGTTCTAATTTTTTTGTATTTTTTGTAAGCTTTATTTTTTACTTTATCCATTTTGTATAAAGAAGTATATACTTCCATTTTCTTAGTTTGACCTTTTAAAATCATATCTTCAAATGCATCTCTTGTACCAGATGATTTTGGTGGTCCATATATAATGATTTCTCTATCTGGCAATGACGAATCAATTTGTGACCAGTTTGTATATGGGTTCATTATCAATTTTTTACCATCTTTCGAAGGTACTTCAGCAGCAACGGCTAAAAGTAATTGTTTTTTACTAACAGTAAAAGGTGTATTTGATTTAGCTTGAGCGAATGCAATACCATCAAATCCAATAACAGCTTCAGTAATATCAGTTACACCATTTTTTTCACAAAGTTGGAACTCTGATGTTTTCATTCTTCTTGAAGCATTAGTAATATCTGGAGTGTTCATATCGTTACCAGCACAAAATAATTTCATTCCACCACCTGAACCAGTAGATTCTACAACTGGAGTTGGATAGTTTGTTGTAGCACCTAGTTCTTCGGCAACAGCAGAAGAGAATGGATATACTGTTGATGAACCAACAATTTTAATTTGGTCTCTAGCACTTAAAGATACTGTTAAAGCAGATGCAGTTAAAAGTGCAATTGCTGTTTTTTTCATAGTCATTTTATAACTTCCTTTTTTTATTTTGAGGAAGTATATATTATGAATATTACAGTTTGGTTACAAATTAAAATAATATGTTTTTATTTTTTAAGTGTTCAGTTTGTATCTCTAAATTACTTTCATTTTTTGGGATATTTGAAGTTTTTGTAAATACTTCTTCTTGACCATTAAATTTTTGTCTGAATACATTTTTAGGCTGAATAAATTTTCTTGTAATTTCAGGATGAAGTTTTAGCCAATGTCTGTAAAAATATGCAAATGCAGGCCCTGCTGTACGACCACCAGTCTCTCTTTTTCCCATTGGTTTATTATCATCATTTCCATACCAGACTAAGGTTTGTAAAGTAGGGGAATATCCACAAAACCATGCATCCACATTATTATTGGTTGTTCCTGTTTTACCAACTGTTTCAAGACCCTTAACCCTAGCATTTCTTCCTGTACCATTATCCACAACATCTTTTAAAATAGTTGTCATCAAATATGTTTGTGATGGTTCCATGATGTAATGTTCTTCTTTTTCAAAAACAATTTTTTGTCCATAACGATTAGTAAGGCTTCCAATTAAATAAGGAGTAACCATAATTCCATTATTAGAAAAAATTGTATATTTTTCGCTTAGACTTAAAGGTGATATTCCAAAACTTCCAAGTGTAATAGATAAATCAAATGGGATATCTTCAAATCCATATCTTTGCAATTCTTTATGTAAAATATCTATTCCAATATCTGTTACTAAATTGATTGTTGCAAGATTTCGTGAATGAACTAATGCATATCTAAATGAGACAAGACCTTTAAAATTCTTTTCATAATTTTTAGGTTGCCAAATTTTTTCTTCATTTTCTTTAGAATTGTATTTATAGGTTCTTGAAATATCTACAAGATTGCTTGCCGTAGAATATCCCAGATTTAAGGCAACTTGATATAAAAAAGGTTTAATAGAACTTCCTGGTTGTCTCATACTTTGTCTGGCTCTATTAAATGAGGATGTTTTATAATCTATTCCTCCTACCATTGATAAAATTGCACCTGTATTATTTTCTAAAACAACAATTGCACCATTTAATGTTTGTGTGGTACTTTCATTTGTATCTTTTAATTTATCTCTATTTAAAATACGATCGTATCCATATTGTAAAGCTTCTTTTGCTATTTTCTGAGCTTCCAAATCAATTGTTAGTTCAATTCTATACCCACCAGTTTTTAGATCATCAACATCATTATTTAGTTCATTTATTGCAGTATCAAGTATATAAGGTGCTCTATTTTTTGACAAAGTATCATTAAATACTGTTGGTATATAGTTAATAGAATTATCGTATTCTGTTTGATTAATCCATCCAAGGGTTTTGAGTCTTTTTATTACTTGATTTGCTCTAATAAGTGAATATTTTAAGTTTTTTGTTGGATCATAAAAGCTAGGAGCACGAGGAAGACCAACAAGCATTGCTATCTCTTTTAAATTTAATTGATCCAGTTCTTTATGAAAATAACCAAGAGCTGCTGTTTTAATACCATAATATCCATGTCCGAAATATACCTGATTTAAATATCTTTCTAAGATTTCTTCTTTTGTTAAAAGAGATTCAAGCCGTAATGAGAGTAGAACCTCTTTAAGTTTTCTAATCAATTTTTTATCTCGTGTCAATATCATTGTTTTAACTAATTGTTGTGTTAAAGTACTAGCGCCTTCAACTAAAGCCATAGCTTTTATATCTTTAATTATTGCTCTTAAGATTGCATCAATATTAACACCATTATGTTCAAAAAAGTTTGTATCCTCTATTGCAACTAATGCTTCAGTTATTCTAGGGGGAATTGAGTTATATTTTACATATAATCGATTTTCTTTATCGAAAATATTTCCTAAATGAACACCGTTTTTATCAAAAAATTGTGTAGTTAATCTAGGTTTATAATTTACAATTTTATCAACATCAAATCGAATTTGAGAATAAAGTAAAATAAGACCAATAAGGATTGAAATTGTCAGTACAAACGCTATTATTAAAAGTTTTTTTATCATACTCTAAACTCTCTATTTTTAAAATTACTTTTGATAAGTTCTTTTGTGTAGATATTGTGTGGATTAGTTAGAATATTCATAGTATAACCACTTTCACAAACAATTCCATCTTTTAAAATTATAATTTGTTCGCATAAATTCTTAATAGACTCAATATCATGACTTACAAAGATGATAATAAAATTTAATTTTTCTTTTAATTCCTTAAGAATTTGTAAAATACTATTTTTGCTTTCTTCATCTAAAGCAGTTGTGGGTTCATCAAGTAATAACAATTTAGGATTCTTACTTAATGCAATAGCAATTACAACTCTTTGCAATTGTCCACCACTTAATTGGGATGGAAATTTATTTTTAAGTTCTAAGTCAAGTTGAACTAATTTTAACAGTTTATCAATTTTTGCATTTGAACAAAAAAATTGTTTATGAATTTTTGTCATTGGAGATAGTGATGTGAAAGGATTTTGTGGTATAAAACCAATATTATTATAGTTTAACTCAAAATCACAATCATAATCAAATATCACATTCATCTCTTTTGGAGCCAAGTTTAATATTGTTTTTAAAGTAAGTGATTTTCCACTACCACTCTGTCCTACTAATGCAATAGAATCCTCAATAATAATAGAAGTTGAATCATTTTGAATTAAATTAACAAGTTGCTTTTTTTTATGTATTAATGATAATTTGTTTATAATTAGTTTTGACATAATGTTATTAAATTAATGCTTCATCCATTTGCTCTGGTATTTCTATATTCATCAGCTTTAGTACTGTAGGAGCAATATTGTTAAGTGCGCCTTCTTTAACTTCTGTTACATCGTCTGCTATTATAAAACAATAAACATCCCCAACAGTATGATTAGTTAATGTTTTTTCATTTTCATCTTTCATCATTTCACAGTTTCCATGATCACTTGTAAGTACAATACTATATCCATTTTCTTTTGCTTTTTCTATAATGATACCAAGTTCAAAATCAACTGCTTCTACAGCTTTTATACCTGCTTCATAAACACCAGTATGTCCAACCATATCACCATTTGCAAAATTCACTACAATAAAATCTGTTCCGTTATCAATTCCATTTTGAACAGCAAGTGATACTTCTGGTGCAGACATCTCTGGCTTCATATCGTATGTTTCTACTTTTGGTGAAGGTATTAAAACTCTTTGTTCATTTGCAAAAGCTTCTTCTACTCCACCATTAAAGAAAAATGTCACATGTGCATATTTTTCTGTTTCAGCTGTATGAAGTTGAGTAAGATTATGATTAGCAATAACTTCACAAAGAACATTTTTAGGAGTCTCTTTAGGAAACATAACTGGTAAAGGAAGATTTTTATCATATTGTGTCATTGTAATAACATTAAAATTGATATTTTTTGTTTCAAATTCACTAAAGTTTATATTTGCAAAAGAGTTACTTAATTCTCTCGCTCTGTCACTTCTAAAATTTGCAAAAATTACACCATCATTTTCATTGATTCCAGTGTATTTATTAAATGAAACAGGTTCAATAAATTCATCATAAATATCATTTTCGTATTGTGTATGTATATATTCATTTGGGCTTATAGAAAGTAGATTTTTGGCATTTACTATTTGATCATAACCTTTAAATACTCTATCCCAATTATTGTCTCTATCCATTGAATAGTATCTTCCACTTAAAGTGGCTATTTGTATACTCTCTGAAGTGATCTTATTGATTAGATTTAAATATTTTTCAGCACTATCTGGTGCTACATCTCTACCATCTGTTATTAGATGTAAAAATACTCTTTTATTATTTTGTTCTGCAATTTGAGCCATTGCAATAATATGGTCTATATGAGAGTGAACTCCACCATCACTTAGAAGACCAATAATATGTATATTATTTGACACATTTAATACATTTTTAAATACTGTATTATCTTTAAGTGTATTCTCTTTTATAGCAATATTTACTTTTACTAAGTCTTGATATAGAACTCTTCCCGAACCTATACTCATATGACCAACTTCACTATTTCCCATTTGGCCATTTGGTAGACCTACATGTTCTCCATATGTTTTGATTAAAGAATATGGTACATTTTTAAAGAGGTTATCGTATGTTGGTTTAGTAGCATTGCAGAATGCATTAAATTTACAAGATGAGTTATGACCTATACCATCAGTGATTATTAGTAAAGCTTTTTTTGTTGACATTTATTTTATTACCTTTTTGGGCTAGTTTAGATAAAATTCTTTTTTATTTAATATATTAACACACATCTACTTCAAAAAGGTTAAACATTGTTTTATTGGTTTTATAGACATCTTGATATAAATATTTTTCAATATATTTCAGTACGAGCAGGATTAGGTTTTTTTATTGCATTTTTTTTAACAGTATATATTATGCCTAAATTTATTAATTGGGCAAAATCAAAAAAAGCTAATCAGCCAATTTATGAACATGCACCAGATAGTCACCAAGCAAAGGTAGGTACGCCTACTATGGGTGGAGTGGTTTTTGTTATAACAACCTTGATTGCGACAATTTTAACTGCAAAGTTAAATAATATATATGTAGTAGGAGCAATTACAACAATATTTTTATTCTCATTAATTGGAATTAAAGATGACTTGTCAAAAATAACAAAAAATAAAAATGATGAAGGTCTGAGCGCTAGAATGAAAATAATACTTCAAGTTTTTGCTTCTTTAATTGTTATATCAATATTATTCTATGCAAATCATCCAAGTAGTTTGTATATCCCTTTTAAAAAGCTACCTTTATTTGATATGGGCTTTTATGCGGTTGTTTTTTGGACATTAGTTATGATAGCAAGTACAAATGCAGTGAATTTAACGGATGGTTTAGACGGTTTAGCAACCGTACCCTCAGTAATAGCTTTTTTTACATTATCTCTTATTGTCTATATAACAGGTCATGCAATAATTAGTGAATATTTATTATTACCAAATATTAAACTAGTTGGAGAACTAGCTATTGTAGGTGCATCATTTATGGGAGCTTTAATTGCATTTTTATGGTATAACTCTCATCCTGCACAAGTTTTTATGGGAGATAGTGGAAGTTTGACAATTGGCGGATTTATGGGATATATGGCAATTGTTGCAAAGAGTGAGATACTTTTAATAGCAATTGGTTTTATTTTTGTTCTAGAAGCTGTTTCTGTTATTTTGCAAGTAGGAAGTTTTAAATATAGAAAAAAAAGAGTATTTTTAATGGCGCCAATTCATCACCATTTTGAACAAAAAGGTTGGATGGAAAATAAAATTATTGTTCGTTTTTGGATAATAGCATTTATGACTAATTTAATAGCACTGGCTAGTTTAAAAATTAGATAGCACAATAATAAAACTTAGGAATAAAAATGAGAATACTAGGAGCAGGTAAAACTGGTTTATCTATAAAAGAGGTATATAAAGATGCTTCTATTTTTGATGATACGAAGATAGATGAATATGATGTGAATTCAAATGAACTTACGGTTGTTAGTCCAGGTATCCCCCCTCACAATCATTTAGTACAAAATACAAAAAATCTAATTAGTGAATATGATCTTTTTTATGATGAAATGCCATTTACAATTTGGATAAGTGGAACTAATGGAAAAACAACAACTACGCAAATGTTACAGCATCTACTATCAAGTGAAAGTAGTCAATGTGGTGGAAATATAGGTTTTCCAGTAGCTTCTATGGATAAAACCAAAAAAATATGGATATTAGAAACATCATCGTTTACTTTACACTATACAAATACAGCAAAACCAAATATATACATTTTGTTGCCTATAAGCGAAGATCACCTCTCATGGCACGGAAATTTTGAAGAGTATGAAAAAGCAAAACTAAAACCATTATCGTTAATGACAGAAAGTGATATAGCAATTATCCCTGCAAAATTCAAAGAATATCAAACAAATGCTAAGGTTATCTATTACAATAATACAAAAGAGTTAGAAAAAGAATTTAATATTACAAGTAAAAAAATAGACTTTAAAGAGCCCTTTTTAATGGATGCTGTATTAGCCTTGAGTGCTACTAAAATGATAACAAAGAGCATAAACTATAATAAGATAAACACATTTGTACAAGATCCTCATAAATTAGAAGAATTTAAAGATTCGAAAAATAGAATTTGGGTAGATGATAGTAAAGCAACAAATATTGATGCAACTATTCAAGCTATAAGAACATATAAAACTGATAAACTATTTTTAATATTAGGTGGGGATGATAAGGGTGCAAATCAAACTCCTTTATTTGAAGAGCTTGTTACTTATGATGTTACATTATATTTAATAGGTAAAAACAGTGAGTTATTGAAAGAATTATCTATCAAGTATAAAATAAATGCACTAATAGTAGATACTTTAAAAAATGCAGTAGAACAAATAAATAAAGATAATAATGGCTTTAATACTAGTATTTCTCTGCTATCTCCAGCTGCAGCATCGTTGGATCAATTTTCTTCATATAAAGAGCGAGGAGAAAAATTTAAAGAATTTGTAAATTCTATAACAAACTAAGATTACTTTAAGTATCTGTTGTATATAATTCCAGCACGAAAACAAACAAGCGGCTCGATAGCTCAGTCGGTAGAGCAAAAGACTGAAAATCTTTGTGTCGACAGTTCGATTCTGTCTCGCGCCACCACTTATTTGTTTTTCTATGCTTCAGTAGCTCAGCTGGTAGAGCAGCTGATTTGTAATCAGCAGGTCGTAGGTTCAAGTCCTATCTGAAGCTCCATTTTATTGTTGACGTGTTTATCTTATAGAGATTAACGCATACCAGTTTATATTGGTGAGATTGGAGAGTGGTCAAATCCTTCGGATTGTAAATCCGACGCCTAGGCTTCGAAGGTTCAAATCCTTCTCTCACCACCATTTAAATTGCGGGAGTAGCTCAGTTGGCTAGAGCCTCTGCCTTCCAAGCAGATTGTCGCGAGTTCGAGTCTCGTCTCCCGCTC
>Ga0193960_1001073_pt1 | contig 11083 bp, 7 predicted proteins | sample FB_3_MG_FD_140338 | JGI IMG/M metagenome (GOLD analysis project Ga0193960, IMG submission 140338) | Microbial mat bacterial communities from the Broadkill River, Lewes, Delaware, United States - FB_3_MG | ecosystem: Environmental > Aquatic > Freshwater > River > Microbial mats | place: USA...
AGGTGCACTTGGTTTTACGCAGTCACAAAAAGGTTGGATAATGGGGGTTGGTACAGGAATATTATATTTCTTACCTCTAATAACAGGATCAATAGCTGATAAATATGGTTATAAGAAAGTTCTAGCAGTAGCTTTTGTTATTTATACTTCTGCTTTCCTTTTACTTCCAATGGTTACTTCTTTTGCAGGAGTTTTTGCAATGTATTTATATCTTGCTTTAGGAGCAGCTCTTTTTAAACCTATTATTTCTGCTACTGTTGCTAAGACAACTAACCCAGAGAATTCTTCAATTGGTTTTGGTATCTTTTATATGATGGTAAATCTTGGTGCTTTCTTTGGACCAATGGTTACTCTTGCTCTTAAAGATGGCTCTTCTTACGATATTGTTTTTCATGTTTCAGCTATAATAGTTGCTCTTAATTTTATTATGCTTTTCTTCTATAATGAGCCTGAAAGAGAAACTAAGAAAGAGACTTTTGCTCAATCAATGAAAACAGTATTTGGTAATATTGGTGAGGCATTGAAGGATTATAAATTTGTTATCTTCCTTGTTCTTGTAGCTGGTTTCTGGGCTATGTATAATCAGTTATTTTATACACTTCCTGTATTTATTACGCAATGGGTTGATACTTCTGTTGTTTATGAGTTCTTACATGGTGTGAGTCCATGGATTACAGAGACATATGGTCATGCAGGTCAAATGGAGGCTGAGTTTATTACTAACTTCGATGCTATGTTTATAATATTGTTCCAAATAATGATTTCTACTTTAGTTATGCGTTGGAAACCATTAAACACTATGATGGCAGGATTCCTTGTTTGTGCAATGGGTATGGCATTGACTCTTTTCACTCAAAACGTGATGTTTACTATTGGTGCAATATTTATCTTTGCTGTTGGAGAGATGGCTGGTTCACCTAAGATTACTGAATATATTGGTCGTATCGCTCCAAAAGATAAGATTGCATTATATATGGGATGTTCATTCATTCCCGTTTTTATTGGAAATCTAGGAGCTGGATTTATCTCAGGAGATGTTTATGGAGCAATGTCTGATAAGGCTGTTCTTGTTAAGAGAGCTCTTGCTGAACGAGGTCTTGAAGTAGCTGATGGATTGACAAAGAATGAAGTATTTACTAAGGCAAGTGAGTTGATGAATATGACAGAGAAGGAATTAACAGATTTCCTTTGGACCACTTATAACCCATCAAGAATATGGATGGTTATCTTTGGTATTGGACTTGCTGCAACAGTTGGACTATTTGTTTACGATAGACTATTGTTGAATAAAAAGAATTAATCAAACACACTATAATAAATCAAAGAATGAGAATTTTACTATTAGGTTCGGGAGGTAGAGAACATGCTATTGCATGGAAGATATGCCAAAGCGATAAGCTTGATAAACTTTTTGTAGCTCCTGGTAATGCGGGAACAGATGAGATTGCTGAGAATGTAAATATTGGGGTTAACGATTTTGATGCTATTGCTTCTTTCGCTTTAGAGAATAAAGTGAATATGATTATTGTTGGCCCAGAGGATCCTTTGGTGAATGGTATTTACGATTTCTTTAGAGATAGAGAGGATTTAAAGCATATACCAGTTGTTGGACCTTCTAAGGCAGGTGCTGTTCTTGAGGGCTCTAAAGACTTTGCTAAGGAGTTTATGGCTAAACACAATATTCCTACTCCTGCTTATCTGACTGTGACTAAGGAGAATTTAGAAGAGGGAGTTGATTTTCTAACTACTTTTAAAGGCCCTTATGTACTTAAAGCTGATGGACTTGCTGCTGGTAAAGGAGTTCTTATCATTGAAGATCTTAAAGAAGCTCAAGATTCTCTTCGTGAGATGATTGGTGGAATGTTTGGAGATGCCAGTGCTAAGGTTGTTATAGAAGAATTTTTAAGAGGTATTGAGCTTTCTGTTTTTGCTCTTACTGATGGGAAGAACTATAAGATATTAGGTGCTGCAAAAGATTATAAGCGTATTGGTGAAGGAGATAAAGGACTTAATACAGGTGGTATGGGTGCTGTTTCTCCAGTTCCTTTTGCTGATGATATCTTGATGAAGAAGATTGAGGATAGAATTGTTCGTCCTACTATTGAAGGATTACAGAAGGATGGATTAGACTATAAAGGATTTGTTTTCTTTGGTTTGTTTAAGGTTGATAATGATCCATTTATCATAGAGTATAATGTGAGAATGGGTGACCCAGAGACTGAGGTTGTTATGCCTAGAATCAAGTCTGATGTTGCTGAGATGTTTAAAGCTGTTGCTGATCAACGTCTTGACGAGTATAATCTTGAATTAGATGATCGATTTTGTACTACAGTGATGCTTGTTTCTGGAGGTTATCCTGAAGCATATGAGAAGGGTAAGATTATTACAGGAACCGAAGGTTTAAATGATAAAATTGTTTTTCATGCTGGAACAGCTAAGAAGGATGGGAAAGTGATTACTGCTGGTGGTCGTGTGATTGCTATTAGTGCTTTTGGTGATACAATGGATGAAGCTCTTGATAAATCTTTTGATGGTGCTAAGATTGTTGACTTCGAAGGAAAATATTACAGAAGAGATATTGGTTCTGACTTAAAATAATTTAAAAGAGATATTAATGAGTTTAATACTTAATGCTTTTAAGAGTAAACAGCCATTTTTGTTATTGCTACTACCATTTATTTTAACTGCTTTTTGGTTGAAATGGTTTAGTAATCCAGTAATAAATATTGATGTTTCTAGTTTAATGCCTTTTTCCCATTTCTTGGTTAATTGGCTTAAAGATTCACCAGTTTATCTTGGAGTGTTAAGTATTATAATCTCTTTAATAACTGCTTATACTATATATTACGTAGTAGAGAGGTATAGTCTTTTGAGGGTAGGTAATAATCTTCCTTCATTTATTTATATTTTACTTGCTGGATCTATTCCTGTATCAATAGGTTTTAATCCAATTATTTTCTCTGCTTTATTTATTCTTATTGCCTTTGTGAGATTAATGCGTGCTTATAGTGATCACGTGTCAATGTCATATTTCTTTGATGCTGGCTTTTTTGTTGGACTTGCAGCTGGCTTTTATTTACAGTCTATATTGTTTATCTTCTTTGTTTTGATAGGTGTAATGACTATTGGACGATTTAATTTACGAGAACTTTTAGCTGTTATAATAGGAGTTTTACTTCCTTTTGTAGCTATGTGGACTTATTCTTTTTATAATGACAGTCTTGCTCAATTGTATGGGGTCTTCCATAATATATCTGTCTTACCTAGTGTAAATGAATTACCTAGTGTGTATGAGTGGACATTAATAGCTCTAATACTATTTTTATTTATTATATCTGCGAGTAGTCTTTTCTTAAGAAATCAACTCAATGAGGTTTTTGAGATAAAATGCTACACAATGCTATTCTTGATATTATTAGTTTGTTTGGTGTTTATATTGTTCTTTTATCCTTCTGGTATTGAGATATTGCTTGTAGCTGCTATACCTATATCTTTCTTTGTAGGTAGATTTTTTGCTGTGCAGAAACATAAATGGTATGGAGATTTATTGTTCCTTTTAATGCTTGTTTCTGTTGTCGTTTTGCAATTCCCAACTTTATTAAAGATGATATACCCACATGGATAAGAATAAAGCTACTCTTGCTATCTATGGTATACAGGATAGAATAGATAGTGATTTCCCTCTTTATGTACATGACCATTCAATTTGTCTAATGAGGAATGGAAAGGTGGAGAAGATGCTTCAATTAGAGCGTAAGACCCGTAATAAAAGAGATAATAAATTATACCAAAATATTTATGATTTACTAAAAGAGCAAAAGCTTATATCTACAGATGATTATGATGTGGTTTTTGTTGATAATGTAGTAGGTCGTTCGTTTATCAATACCCAAGGAAATATTCGTTTCGAGGCTCCTTTACTTTCTACTCTTTCTGAGACAATAGAGAAAGGACGCTGTTGGTGGTTCGGTAGGGAGATTGATGCTTATGCTATTAATCATGAGTTAGCTCATATTTCTTCATGCCTACCTTTTTATGGGAATTTTAAAGAGAACTCTTTAATCATTCATTTTGATGGAGGAGCTAGCCTCTCTAACTTTTCTGCTTGGTACTTTCTTGATGGTAAACTTAGTTTGCTAGATTACTCTTGGGATTTAAAATATTTATCAACACTTTATAATGCTAATGCTCTTGTATTTGGTATTATTGGAGCTAAGCAATTTGATCAAAATTCAGTGCCTGGTAAGATGATGGGAATGGCCTCTTTTGGGAAGTATTCTGAGAAAATAGAGGAATGGCTTAAAGAGAATAATTTTTTTGAGGATTGCTGGAAGTCTAAGAGAGTCTTTTACGAAAAAGCTCGTGAGTCTTTTGGATGGAAGAATAATAAATTAGATCAGAAGGATCCATTTCTACATGATATCTTAGCTACAATGCAGCATATCTTTCAAAGAGATTTTTTTGCTAAAGTAGTTGACTTACAAGAAAAATATAATGCTGATTACCTTTATTATTCAGGTGGTTCAGCCTTAAATATAGTTACGAATAATAAACTTGTTGAATCGAAGCTTTTTAGGCAGGTATTTATTCCTCCTTGTGCAGAGGATTCAGGACTTGCTCTTGGTGCTGCCGCTTACGTGGAATATCTAAAACATGGAGAGGTGATACATCACTCACCTTACTTGAATAACTGGGGAATAGAAGAGTATAAAGCTGATTTTTCAGATTCTGATATATTAGAAATAGCTTCGGGGCTTATTGAAGGTAAGATCTATGCAGTTTGTAATGAATTAGGAGAGATAGGGCCTCGTGCTCTTGGAAATAGAAGTATTATTGCTCTTGCTAATTCTAAGGAATTAGCTGATAAAGTATCTATTGAAAAGAAGGGGAGAGAATGGTATAGACCGATAGCTCCTATAATGCTTGAAAGAAATCTAGAGTATTTTACAGGAATTAAGGAATCTCTTTTAGCCACTTATATGCTAAGAGATTTTGATGTCTTGGAAGAGAGAAGAAAAGAAATTGAGGGTGTTGTGCATGTGAATGGTAGTTCGCGTATACAGACTGTTGCTTCAGAGCAAGACAATCCTTTTATATACACTTTGCTTGATTATTTAGAAAAGCAATTTGATATAAAAGCTCTTATAAACACTTCATTTAATAAGAGGGGAGAACCTATTGTTCATACAAAAGAAAATGCTCTTGTCTCTGCAAGGAATCTTGAACTTGATGGAGTTATAATAAACGGAAAACTAATACAATTATAATATGAGAAACTTTTGTTTAATGATATTAGCAGCTTTTGCTCTTTTATCATGTAATAAATCTGTGGGGGATGCAGAAAAAGTAATTACTTCTGAGACTCTTGGAAAGCATATTGGAGTACTTGCTTCTGATGATTTTGGTGGTCGTAAACCATTTTCTGTCAATGAGAAAAAGACTCTTGATTATATTCAAGGAGAGATGGAGAAGATTGGTTTGGAGCCTTTATTTGAGAATGGTTCTTATCGTCAAGCAGTACCTTTAGTGGAGATTGATGGTAAAGCTTCAGAGGTGTTGACTATTAGAGGTAAGAAGTCTTTTGATTTTAAACTATTAAAGGACTATGCTGCGCAATCACAAACAACTGCAAAAAAGGTTTGTTTGAAGAATCTTGATATGGTCTTTGTTGGTTATGGTATTAATGCTCCAGAGTTTGGATGGAACGATTATGAGGGAATCGATGTAAAGGGAAAGGCTGTTGTTTGTCTTGTAAATGACCCTGGTTTCATAACTCAAGATACTAAACATTTTGGTGGAAATGCAATGACTTATTATGGTCGTTGGACATATAAATATGAAGAGGCTGCTCGTCAAGGAGCAAAAGCTGTTTTTATTGTACATAGAACAGATATGGCTGGTTACCCATGGGGTGTACCTCGTAGAATGTCTGAGTCTTCTATGTTTTGTATTGATGAACCTGCTCGCATGAATGCTTCTTGTGATGTTGAGGGGTGGTTTAATAGAGAGTCAGCTAACAAGTTATTTAAGTCTTTAGGTTACGATTTAGAGTCAATTTGGACTGAAGCATGTAAGAAAGAGTTTAAATCTTTTGAGATGAAAACTAATGCTAGTCTTTCTGTTACTAAGACTTTTAAACATGATAAGTCATACAATATTGCAGGTAAGATAACAGGTTCTGAGAAACCAGATGAGGCTATTATCTATATGGCTCACTGGGATCATCTTGGAGAAGTGGATACTCCTAACGGAAAATACATATATAATGGAGCAAGTGATAATGCTGCTGGTGTGGCTTGGGTTTTAGAAATTGCAAAAGCATTTAAAGCAATGCCTGCTCCCAAGCGTACAGTTATTTTTATCAATCCAACTGTTGAGGAAGAAGGACTTCAAGGATCATATTATTTCGTTGATCATTCACCTATTCCTATGGATAAGGTTGTTTGTGGTATCAATACAGATGTACTTCCTTTTGTTGGTGAGTTTAATGATATTACAATAACAGGTTATGGACATTCAACTCTTGATGAAATTCTTTCTGAAGAGGCTATTAAAGATGGTAGATATGTCGCTGCTGATCCTACACCAGAGAATGGTATGTTCTTCCGTTCAGATCATTTTCCATATATGAAAAAAGGAGTTCCTTGTCTTTTTGCAAAAGGAATGCAAGATCATAAGAAGAATGGTAAAGATTGGATGCCTAAGTTTATGGAGAATTATTGGAAGACAGTTTATCACAAGAATCTTGATACTTATGATGCAAAGACAGCTGATCTTTCTGGAATTGTTGCTGATGCTAAGATGATTTTCCGTTTCGGTTATAAGATTGCTGATTCAGATCTTAAACCTAAGTGGAATAAGACTTCTGAGTTTGCTCCTTTGAGGAAATAAGAATTAATATATGATACAAAAATAGCCGCATCCTATTGGGTGCGGCTATTTTAATATCTAATAGTCTTTATTTTATAAAGAACCAATCATTTTTGATGGGTCAACCCACTCGTCAAACTCTTTTTCAGTTAAGAATTCAAGTGCAAGAGCAGCAGCCTTAAGAGTTGTTCCTTCAGCGTGAGCTTTCTTAGCAATCTTAGCAGCTTTCTCGTAACCGATATGAGTATTAAGAGCAGTAACAAGCATTAATGAGTTGTTTAATAACTCAGTAATTCTAGCTTGATTAGGTTCAATACCATTAACGCAGTTATCTGTAAATGCTTTACATGAATCTGCAATAAGTGTAGCTGATTGTAAGAAATTAGCAATCATAACTGGTTTGAATACGTTCAATTCAAATTGACCGTTAGATCCACCAACAGTAATTGTAACATCGTTACCCATAACTTGAGCACATACCATAGTGATAGCCTCACATTGAGTAGGATTAACTTTACCTGGCATGATTGAAGAACCTGGTTCGTTAGATGGAATAATGATCTCACCAATTCCTGAACGAGGACCTGATGCCATAAGTCTAATATCGTTAGCAATCTTCATGATGCTTACTGCTAGTTGTTTAAGAGCTCCATGAGACTCAACAATAGCATCGTGAGCAGCAAGAGATTCGAATTTGTTAGGAGCAGTATAGAACTGGTGACCTGTTAATTCAGAAATCTGCTTAGCAACTTCAACGTCATATCCTCTAGGAGTATTTAGTCCTGTACCAACAGCTGTTCCACCTAGAGCAAGTTCTGATAAGTGTTCAAGTGTATTTTTAAGAGCTTTAACACCGTGGTGTAGTTGAGCTACATAACCAGAAAATTCTTGTCCTAAAGTTAGAGGAGTTGCATCCATCCAGTGTGTACGACCAATCTTAACAACATCTTTCATTGCATGAGCTTTCATCTGAAGAGCTTGTTGTAGATATTCTACAGCAGGTATAGTTTCTTCTACAATTTTTTTGTAAGCAGCAATATGCATAGCTGTTGGGAATGTGTCGTTTGATGATTGTGATTTATTTACATCATCATTTGGGTGAATAAGTTTCTCACCTTCTCCAAGAGTACCACCAGCAATAACGTGTGATCTGTTAGAAACAACTTCGTTAGTATTCATGTTTGACTGAGTACCTGAACCTGTTTGCCATATAACTAAAGGAAATTGGTCATATAGTTCACCTGCGATAATCTCATCACATGCTTTACCAATAAGATCTCTTTTCTCTTCAGACAATACTCCTAACTTACAGTTAGTGATAGCAGCAGCTTTCTTTAGGTAACCAAAAGCCTCAATAATTTCTTTAGGCATTGAAGCAGGAGCTCCGATAGGGAAGTTCATTACAGAACGTTGAGTCTGTGCACCCCAGTATTTTTCTGCTGGTACTTTTACTTCTCCCATTGTATCATGTTCTATTCTATAGTCCATAATTATATGTTTTTAATTGTTAGTGATGTTATTAACTATACGCCTACAAAATTAATATTTGTAAACATTTTTGTCCTACGAATTTACATGTTTTAGAATATATATTTGTATATATTTGCTAACAATTTAATTGAGATGGATAAAAATATAATATATGGTATTGCATTAGGACCTGGAGATCCCGATCTTATTACTGTTAAGGCTTTAAATAAGCTTAAGGAAATGGATGTGATTTATTATCCGGGGACAATGACACCTAAAGGCGAGAAGACAAGTTTTTCAAAGCGTATACTTGATAACTATTGTCTTGAAGAGAGTAAATTGAAGGGTATATTCATTAGTATGAGTATGGATCGTACAGCTACTGAGTTTTTATATGATGCATCATATAGAGAGATTCGTTGTCAACATTTTTCAGGAAAGAAGATAGCGATTGTTAGTGAAGGTGACTTAAGCTTCTTTAGTACTTTTTCTTATTTCATAGATAAGTTTAAGAATGATAAAGTTGATTTTGAGATGATTCCAGGTGTACCTGCTTTTATTCTTGCAGGATCTGCTGCTAAGATTCCTTTGGTTCTTCAACAGGATAAACTGACAGTTGTACCAGCTCCAACATCAAAAGATGAGGTGCTTAATGCACTGAATCATGCTGATTCTGTTGTTGTAATGAAGTTAACAACTCTTAGAGATGATTTTTTACCTCTTTTAGAAGAAGTAAAAGGTAGGTTTGTGTATTGTGAAAAATTAGGAACAGACGAGCAGTTTGTATCAAGTGATATAGAAGAAATTAGTAAAAGAAAGAATCCTTATTTCTCTCTTTTAGTGATTAATAAATATGTAAGATGAGTACAGGAAAGATATTTGTAGTAGGTCTAGGACCAGGTGATGAGAAGTATGTATCACAAGCAGCTATTAAGGCAATAAAAGATTCAGATGTAATTATTGGTTATAAGTATTATTTTGAGTTTGTACAACCATTTATTACAGATAAGCAGGAGTGTGTAGATACAGGAATGCGTAAGGAGAGAGAGCGTGCAGAGTACGCTTTTGAACGTGCTGATGAGGGTAAGACAATATGTGTTATTTCTTCAGGAGATGCTGGTATATATGGAATGTCTCCACTTATTTGGGAGATGAAAAGAGTGCGTGAATCAGCAGTTGAGATTGAAGTTGTTCCTGGAACATCTGCTTTTCAAATGGCTTCAGCTCGTTTGGGTGCACCAACTGGTCATGATTTTTGTGTTATCTCTCTTTCAGATTTAATGACATCATGGGAGATAATAGAGAAGCGTATCACAGCAGCAGCCGATGCTGATTTTATTACATCTATATATAATCCAAAGAGTATTGGTCGTTATTGGCAACTATATCGTCTTCAAGAGATCTTCTTAAAATATAGAGATCCTAAAACTCCTGTTGGATATGTTCGTCAGGCAGGTCGTCCAGAGGAAGAAATATTTGTAACAACTCTAGAGGATTTTAATCCTGAAGAAGTGGATATGTTTACAATTGTTATTATTGGTAACTCACGTACATATGAGTTCGATAATAAGATGATTACACCTAGAGGATATTATAATGAAGATGGTGAAAGAGGCGTTAAAGCTGGTCAAGCTATCATGATAAAATCTTTCCAGACTATCGAATCTAAGTTGCAAAATAAGGATCTACCATTAGATATAAAGTGGCCTTTAATCCATTGTATACATACAACAGCTGATTTTGATATGGAGAATGTTTTCTATGCAGATAATGAGGCAATGAAGACATGGCATGAGAGATTTGAGAGTGGTAATCCACCTGTTATAGTTACAGATGTTAGTATGGCTGCTTCTGGAATTCGTAAGGCTGCAATAGAGCGTTTAGGAATAAAAGTGAAGTGCTATCTTTCAGATGATAGAGTGAAAGATTTGGCAGAACAAAAAGGTATTACTCGTACTCAAGCTGGAATCCGTTTGGCTGTAGAGGAACATCCTGATGCTTTATTCGTATTTGGTAATGCACCAACCGCATTAATTGAACTTACTGATTTGATGCGTAAGGAGAAAGCTAATCCTGTTGGAGTTATTGCAGCACCAGTTGGTTTTGTTAATGTTCAAGAGTCAAAGCACAGATTGAAGGTATTTAAGAATACTCCAAAAGTGATTATTGATGGTAGAAAAGGAGGTTCTAATCTTGCTGCTACTATAGTTAATTCTGCACTTGCATTTAATGATGCTGAGATGCTTAGACCAGGTAGAGAAGTTTAATAAGACTTTTTTATATATATAAATAGAGAATAGTGCTTTCGCATTATTCTCTATTTTTTTGCTTAATAATTAGTTTGTAGATGGTTATAAAAAATATACTTTATGAGTTTTGATTAACGTATTAATAAAAGATTCTGATTAATCTTATTTATTCTTTTAAACCTTTCCACAGAATAAGTATTGCTGTGTTCATCAATGTATTTATAAAGAGCTAGTGATTTAGCAAATAAGTTATTTTGAATGGATATATCTTTTTGAAGTAATGCATCATTGTACAACAATTCACAAAGCATTTCTATTTTTTCAAGAGAGTCTTCCTGCGAAGAAAAGAAGTCAAGTATAGTTTCAATACTTTCATTATAATAATATGAGAAATTATGTCCTAGAAATTTGTCATATAGGTCTTTATATTGAATCTGAATATCTTCTATATTATCTTCCTTTGGATTTTCCAGTAATTTATGAATACTGTCAAA
>Ga0193960_1001075_pt1 | contig 11079 bp, 11 predicted proteins | sample FB_3_MG_FD_140338 | JGI IMG/M metagenome (GOLD analysis project Ga0193960, IMG submission 140338) | Microbial mat bacterial communities from the Broadkill River, Lewes, Delaware, United States - FB_3_MG | ecosystem: Environmental > Aquatic > Freshwater > River > Microbial mats | place: USA...
AGGGAACTGTAAATGGTTCTCGTATTGAATTTAAAGGTTTAACTACGCGTAGAGGTCAAGAAGCAGATATGTATAATAAGAATGTATATAATAGTAAACATTAATTTAATAGAGAATATTTCCAAGTTCTCTATGTTATTAAGAATAATCCACATATTTGTAGATGAGAAATTTTATAATATTGTCAGTGTTAATCGTGCCTATGTGTTTTGGTGGATTAAGAAATGTATCATGTGTTAATTCAGAATTGAAGAGGGACTCCTTATTCGTTTTTCTTGATAAGACTGATTCAACAATTCAAAAGAATCATAATTCAGATGGTTCTATAAGTTCGTTTTCTTTATTTTATAAGGATCTAATAGCTAAGCGTAAAAGACAACTGCAAAAACAGGATTCAATTGACAAGGCTGAAGATTTTGAAAACTGGTGGAATCCTTTGCCTAGTCCTAGTATAGATTTTGGGGTAATTGAGTCAGATACAGTTAAGAATATTAGTAAGTATAAATTTATACGCAAAGATTCTCTTAGGAAATATCTAAATTCTTTTAATAAGTTTTATTTTATAGAAGAGAACACTAAAAGTGATTATATAATTCATGAGTGCTTTCTATTATATATTGAATAAGATAAATTCCATAATACCACAAAAATAAACAGAGGCTATTCCCATAAGGAATAGCCTCTGTATGTATATTATTAAAAGTATAGAATTATTTAATTAATCCCATTCTCTTAAGTAAAGCAGTGTTGTCTGGCTTATGACCACGGAAACGAACGTAAAGGTCCATTGGGTGTTCAGAACCACCTCTTTCAAGAATGTTAGTTCTGAATGAGTCAGCTGTAGCTTTATCGAAGATACCATTCTTTTTAAATACAGAGAATGCATCAGCATCAAGAACCTCAGCCCACTTGTAGCTATAGTAACCAGCAGCATAACCACCAGCGAAGATGTGACCGAAAGCAGTAGAGAAACAAGAACCCTCAACAGCAGGAAGAACCTGTGATGGAGCAAATGCTTTCTTTTCGAAATCGATAATCTTACCTTCTATAGGTTTAGTGATTGAATGGTAAGCCATATCTATTGTAGCAAAACTTACTTGACGATCGTTACCGTAAGCAGCAAGGAAGTTATCAGCATTCTTAATCTTTTGGATTAATTCAGCTGGCATCTTCTCACCAGTCTTATAATGAGCAGCGAAAGTATCTAACCATTCTTTCTCCATTGCCCAGTTCTCGTGAATCTGAGAAGGAAGCTCAACAAAGTCACGCTTCACTGAAGTTCCAGAAACACCACTATATGTACATTTAGTCAACATACCGTGAAGAGAGTGACCGAATTCGTGTAGGAATGTCTCAACCTCACCCATAGTAAGAAGAGCTGGTTTATCAGCAGTTGGTTTAGTGAAGTTCATTACGATAGTAACGATAGGTCTTCTATCTTTACCGTTAATGATTTTCTGATCTCTGAATGAGTTCATCCAAGCACCTGATTGTTTAGATGGTCTTGGGAAAAAGTCAGCATAAAGAACAGAAACGAAATTACCTTCAGCGTCAGTTACTTCGAAAGTCTGAACATCTTTATGGTATTTATCTATGTTTTGAACTTCTTTAAAGTTAAGTCCGTAAAGAGTGTGAGCAAGACCGAATACACCAGCTTGAACTTTATCAAGAGGGAAGTATTGCTTAACAATCTCATCATCTAATGAATATTTAGCTTCTTTAAGTTTTCTAGCATAGAAACCGAAATCCCATGATTGAAGTTTTTCTCCTTTGAAACCATTCTTACGAGCAAAATCTTCTACTTCTTTCACTTCTTTGATAGTGAATTTATGAGAAGCCTCAATAAGTTCAGCAAGGAAGTTGTTTACATTCTCAGCATTCTCTGCCATTCTTGGAGCAAGAGCATAGTCAGCATACGATTTGAATCCTAAGATATTTGCCATCTCTAAGCGAAGAGAAGTAATCTTTCTGATAATCTCAGTATTGTTGAATTCGTTATCTTTAAAAGCAACTGAACCACGAGCTCTAGCTAATTTCTCTCTTAGTTCTCTATTCTCAGCATAACGCATGATAGGACCGTAAGATGGGTATTGAAGAGTGAATAAATAACCTTCTTTTCCATCCTCTTTAGCAGCATAAGCAGCAGCCTCAAGAGCAGAAGCAGGAAGACCTTTTAGTTCATTAACGTCAGTAATAAGTAAAGAGAAAGCATTTGTTTCTTTTAGCTCATTCTCATCAAATTTAAGAGATAGCTTAGAAAGCTCTTTCTTAACTTCGATATATCTTGCTTTAGCATCACCTGTAAGGTTAGCACCAGCACGAACAAATCCTTTGTAGTTGTCTTCTAAAAGAGTTTTTTGCTCAGCAGTAAGGTTTAAAGATTCTTTCTTAGCATACACAGCTTTAATACGAGAAAATAGTTTCGTGTTAAGGTTGATGTAGTTAGAGTAGTCAGACATCAATGGAGACATCTTAACTGCAATCTTTTGAATTGTTTCGTTTGTATTAGCACCTTTGATGTTATAAAATACACCAGCCACTTTACCTAGAAGGCTACCAGCATTATCAAGAGCAACAATAGTGTTCTCGAAAGTTGGTTCTTCAGGATTGTTAACGATAGCATCAATATCCTTTTTACCTTCTTCAATTGCTTTAAGGAATGCAGGCTCATAGTGCTCATCTTTAATAAGACTGAAAGGAGCTGTTTGGTGTGGAGTATTCCACTCAACTAATAATGGATTAGTTGTTGTGCTAGCTTCTACTACTGGAGCTTTCTTCTCCGCAACATCAGGTTTCGAAGACGCACATGCTGCGCAAAGTAAAATCATACTAGCCATCTTTAGATAGTTTTTCATTTTATTTATTTAATTTAGTTATAAGTTGTCTTAAAATATGTACGACCCACAAATATATAAAAATGCCTCTAAATGTGTATGTTTAACATGTTAATTGTTCATTAAAGTATTATCAATTATCACCTCTTTATGAATAGAATTAGAGAAACTCGTATTATCTCTGTCACTGAAATAGAAATATATGTCTAGAATTGTTCCATTTTTATATGCACTCAAGTCCATAGAACAGTGTTCTTCTGATCGTTTGGCGTATTCATCATATATCTTATGAATCCTAAACTCTTTAGTTCTCTTTACAACTATAATATTCACAAAATCATCCTTAATATGCTTATCTTTACTATTAGTAAGTATACAATTATCATCCCATGAGAAGAGGATATGATTTTTTCTATTAGAGTCGTATTTAATAGAGTAATCAATAGGCAAGGAGAGGGTACCCTTTGTGAGTAGCAATTTTGAATAATCCTCTATTTCTCCCTTGCTGTTAAAAGCATCGATATTTGATTGACAAAAAGCATTGTGAGCAGATAGTTGATTAGTGGCACGTTGCCATATATTTTTCAGATATGGACTCACAAGAATATGTGCGAGATGATGTACTGCTGTAAAAATGTTTCTCTGAGATAGTTGTTTCTCTGTCTTTGCATCATGATAGTTAGCTGGTATGATCTTAATATAATCGCTACCATTGCTTCGTGAACCAATCACATTACCTATACGACCAGACACTCCACCTATAATTCCATTTTTTATCTTTCCCATGACTATTATAAAATTTCAAATGACTGACTATTAGAAAAGACCTCTCGCTCTGAATTACTAAAGAAGAGATAGAAGTACTCATTCTCTTTAATATTACGTGGCATTACTAAAGAAGCCTTAAGATCTCCCCTGATGACACCAGTTTTGTATAGTTTAATCGTTTCATTATCATTAAGTAGAGCATAAAAAAGTATATCCTGATTTCTCTCATGAGACAATCGTTTATCTTTAATCCACTCAAGACTAACTGTTTTAGTTTTGGCATCATAATTCACCTCCATCTCAACAGCTTCTGGTAGATCACCCATCGTCACTCTCAATAATAGAGGGTAGGAGAGTTCCCCTTTCTCATTAAATGCAGATTTATTCAGCTTGATAAATGCATTATAACCATTGCCAAAACACCTATTCCATACAGGCCTTACAATATTATTGATATGCCTATGCGTAAACACTTGTATAGCCTTAAAACGTGAAAAAGCAAGCCTCTGTTTATCACTCCACTCCTCCGTCTTTTTCTTCTCAGGCATTCTTTTAATAACAGAATACCCCTTCTCTTGGTAGTACGCAGCATAATGACTATCGTCTACCTTCCCACTCAATCTAGGATTGTTTAATCCATTCGTTTTCATATGAATAATAGTAGTTTGTCGACTCAATGAGTGGCAGAAATTAATCGGGTAGTCGAAATAGGCTAGAGGATACTGTCACACAAGAATCGTGTTAACAATAAATTGATATTAGAATCTATATAAAGATACAACAAAGTTCTTAAATACAATGCTTTGGGGTACTCTTTAATAGCTCAGTCTTATCCCTTAGAGATAAGGCTAGGATAAGACTGGGATAAGGCTGAGATAAGACTGACTATGTTTGTTGTCTGTTTGGTCTTAGAGTGGTTTCTGTTTGTTGTATCTTAAAATCATTGTTATTATTTCATAGCCCAGTATTTATGCTTAATGAATAATTAGATTCATTGATGTTATAACTTTTTTTGTAATATCTTAGTAAAAGTTATTAATTTCGATTTGTAATAAGCAAAAAATACCATACTTTTGTAATGATTACAAATAAGAGATGATTACAGTATATAAAAAATAGAAATTATGGGTAAATCAATTAAAGGAACACAGACTGAATTAAATTTATTAAAGTCTTTCGCAGGAGAATCACAAGCAAGAGGTAGATATACTTTTTTTGCTAAGCAAGCAAAGAAAGAAGGTTACGAGCAAATTGCAGCTCTTTTCTTAGAGACTGCTGAGCAGGAGAAAGAGCATTCAAAGAGATTTTTTAAATTTCTTGAAGGTGGTGATGTAGAGATTACTGCTACTTACCCAGCTGGTATGATTGGTGATACTATAGAGAACCTTAAGGCTGCAGCTGCTGGTGAGAATGAAGAGTGGACTGATCTTTACCCAGAGTTTGCTAGAGTGGCAGAGGAAGAGGGGTTTGCTGATGTTGCTGTTGCATATAAGGCGATTGCTAAGGTTGAGGCTATGCACGAGTCTAGATATCTTGCTCTTCTTGAGAATATCAATAAGGGAGAGGTTTTTGAAAAAGAGGAATCAGAAGAGTGGTATTGCCGTAACTGTGGTTATGTACACACTGGTAAGAAAGCTCCTAAGACTTGTCCTGCTTGTCTACATGCTCAATCGTATTTTGAAATTCACAAAGAGAATTATTAATATTTCAGAAGCCGACTTTTTTAAGTTGGCTTTTTTTTTCTTCTTCTTTGTGTCCAATCTTTTAAGAGACGAGATGAAGAAGTAACACATAAACCCTAGGCTTCCTCCTATTGGTCCTGCTAGACTAGCTTTCTTTCCTTCAAAAAATACATCTTCTAATAGTATGGCAAAACAATAGGTTATTGTTGCTACAAAAATGCCTAAACAAATTGTAGTTACTATTAATTGCTTTTTGTTTTTTATTTCTAGTGTTTTCATATTGATAAATATAGTAATTATTTTAATGTAGTATTTATATAAATAAATTTTTATATATATCTTGGGAGATAAGGTTTTATCTATTATTTTTGAATCTAAAGTGGGTACTTTTCAGATTCCTGGTCTTGCCTTTCGAAATTTTATATTCATAAGCATAATTAATGTATGAGAAGATTATTATTAATAACCGTCTTGATATCCCTAACTCTTTGTTCTTATTCACAGGATAATAAGAAAAAGAAGAATCCCCTAAATGTCTTAAATAGTTTTATTCTTAAGAGTAAAGTAACAAAGAAAGCTTTTAAGAAGATTGGGATGGATACTGCTTCTCAAGATTTTAAGAGAACAATAGATTACGTTAATGGTCATATGGGTACTGGTGATTCTAAGAAGTCTTTTGAGAGGATGAAGAAACATATAAAGCAGAAATATGATAAATCTAAACGTTATAGTTCGGGGCAATATAATAAGAGTGATAGTAGGTTGTTAGAGAAGACGATTATAAAAAAACTAAAACGTCAATCTAGGAAGAATCAATTTAGCATTTCTGATTTTAGTAGATATTATTACCCTAGTAGGGATGTTGCTGATGGCAATGGATGGTATTATATTCATCATGCAGTGAAGCATAGAAACTATAGTATTGTAAGATTAATATTAGATAGAGGTTTCCATGTTAATAAAAAGAATAGAAGAGGTGAAACAGCCTTAGAACTTGCATTGAAGGATAGAAAAGCTGCACGTATAATTGAATTATTACTTAGTTATGGCGCTGATGCATATGATTCAGATTTAATTTCTGTGGCTGTTCGATATTCTAATAAAGAAGGAATAAATCTTATCTTACCTTATTCTTCACGAAGAGGTTTAAATAAGGGACTTCTTACTGCATACCAAATCGGAAATACTTCACAAATAAGATTCCTTCTTAAGAAGGGGGCATATCATAAAAGATCATACCAAGAGAGATATATTGTAGCTTGTTTGAAGAATTATAATGATAAGAAGATTAAGATCTTGTTGTTTAATAATACAATGAAAGAGATTTTTGATGTTAATAATGTCGTTGTTCTAGCATTGAAACACCATAACTATGATTTGTTGAATAAGTTATCTGAGAGTACAATCAATTTAAATGTGTCTCAAATAAATAAAATCATCAATAATGCTGACATTAAAACTTTAAAATATATAAAGCCAATATTAAGTGAGTCCTTAAAGACCTTTAGTAAGAAGGAAGATAGATATTTTGTAAAGAATTTGTGTGATAAGGAGAATTATGAATTATTATATTTTGTGAAGAATAATTTTGATAAAAATTATCTTAAAGGTATAGATGATGAGATTGCTATGAAACTACAGTTCTATCCTCTTGTGAGATGGTTACCTGTAGGTCTAGAGTCAGTTAATAGTTTGTTGAAAGAGAGTGCTAAGAAAGAAGGTGTTGGCTTGATTCTGATCTTTCTATTAATGATTTTGCCAGTCTTGTTATACATTATTCTAGTAAGGAAAAAGATATGGATTAAGATTCTAGTTGTGATTTTTTACTTCGCTTTGGTAAGATTTCTTAGTCTAGTTACACTTGAATTAGTAATTTCAGATATATATAATTTTAGACCAGAAGATGCTATTTTAACTCCATTAGTGATTGGTACTATTTGGTTGATTTTTACTTTGAGTTTAAATCGTATTAGAAGATCAAGAAGATCAAGAAGATTGAGGAAATTAGCTGTTCCTGTGATTAATGAATAAGATGTTAAGTTAATAGATTTTAAATATAAAAGTTAATTAGAAATGGATTTTAAATCAAGAGGGTTAATATGCGTGTTGTCTATACTGTTGTTGTTTTCTTCGTGTGCGTCGACTAGATATGAGACTTTACGAATAGAAAAGAAAGAGACTAATAAGTATTATACTAAGAGTCCAAAGATGAAGCTTAAATGTGAAGATAGTCGCGTATATGCTAATTTGACATCTAAAAAATATAAGGTTACTTCTGTGAATTCAATAAAGCATTCAAAGATTGTGAAGGAGATTCCTTTAATCGAAAGTATTGATCCTTCTGTTTGTTGGTTATTTGTTTGGGTTACTTTACCCGTTTTTCCTATATGGTTTATAAAAGCCGGAGAGGAAAGACCAAAATATAGAGAATATAATCAAGGATCTAAGAAGTTAAGTCCAGTCTTAATTGATAGTAATTATCCTTTAAAGAATAAGCTTGTTACATTCTCATCTAGTAATAGAAATGTTGTTCTAGCTAATCGTCGTGTAAGAACTAATTCTTATGGAAATTGTGAGATTGATTTCTCAACCTCTAAGATGGTATTGAATTCAGATGATTATAACTGGAGTAATAATATGTTTAAGAATATTAATCCAGAATATTATAATGTAACTGCAAAATATAGTGGGGTAACAAAAAGGATTTCTGTTGGACCGTTCAAAGATATTAGTTCTGTTGTGAATGGTTTTGTTAAGAGTCAAACTGAGAGAATTTTTAATAAGTATTTCTGTACTTTAACATTAAATGTAATGGATAATAATACTCATCGTTCTATTAAATATGTTGATGTGAAGATTAATTTACCTAAAGATAATTTGTTGAGGCAGAAAATAAGTAAGATTGCAAGAAGAGAGATTTCTAAAAACTTGACAGTTAAAACTAAAAGAATTAAAGAGTTGATTATTTCTAGTGTAGAAAATGATTTGTTTGAAAGAGTTAGTTCGAGTTCTACAGTAACAACTGATTATAAAGGTAGAGCGTCTTTCTGTACTTTAAAACAAACGTGTTTTATTGAATTTACTCATGATGATTATTACTGGTGTAAGCATAAATTTAGTTTGAAGAATAAAACATTGAATTATAATATCTTTATGTCTGATGTTGGTTCTAAAGTAAGAGTTGAGAAAGTGAAAGATTCTGATGTAAAGAAAGGTTATATAGGTAGTAGAAATTAGTAGCTACTAAAAGAATATAAATCAAAGGCTGTTCCGTGAGTGTGGAACAGCCTTTTTTACAGTTATGAGATTGATTTGTATAAAACTAAGAGTATTAATTAAATTCTTTTTTTAGTATTTCTGTCCATGATTGTATCCTTTCGTCTGTCTTTTCAGGATCGTTGTCTTCGTCTATCGGTAGCCCTATGAATTGTCCATCAATTTCTGCTTTTGATTCTGTGTATGAGTAGTCGTCTGTTGGTACTGCTCCAATGACTTGGCATGATTTGTTTTCTACAGCTTCGTATATGCTACCTATTGAGTCAACAAATGAATCTGAGTATGTGAATTGATCACCTGTTCCGTAGATTGCTATTTTCTTTCCTTCTAAATTAGATTTCTCTATTTCTGTGATAAATCCTTCGAAGTCGTCTTGTAAGTCACCAATGCCCCATGTTGAGCATCCAAAGATTAAGTTTGTGTATTTTTCTATATCACTTGCAGATGCATTAGATACGTCTAGTATGTCTGCATTCTCACTTCCAAATGCTTCTTGTAATTTGTTTGCTACTGTTTCTGAGTTACCAGTAGTCGAACCATAAAAGATACCAATTTTTTCCATCTCGTTTTGTGTTATTATTTACACTTCAAAGGTGGGCTTTATGTAATTTGTTTGCAATCACCTATTTATAGTATTTTTTTATAATTGAATACTACTATTATGGGATGCTGAATTTGTTGTTTGGGTTTCGTTGTTTTAACATATTTGTGTATCTTTATAAGAGTTTTTGTATAACTAACTAATAATAAACTAGATATGAATAAGAGATTTTTAGTATTGATGATTGCTGCAGCATCTATTTGTGGGTGTAATAATTCAACAAAGAAGACTGATAAGAAAGCTGTTAAGACTGAGCAGGCAGTGAAGATTGTGAGGGTTGATAAGACAGTTGCTCAGGTATTAGAAAATGCTGCTGATAATGTTGATAAGGCGATTGTGGTTACTGGTAAGGTTAAGCATGTTTGTCAACATTCTGGTAGACGTTGTTTCCTTGTGGGAGCAGAAGGTACTTCTTTGAAGATTGAGGCTTTTGGTGATTTGAAGGAGTTTAATAAAGACATAATGGGTAAGACTATTAAGGTTAAGGGTATTCTTAAAGAGCAGAGAATCTCTAAAGAGGAGATTGAGAAGATTGCTGCTGAACAGAAGGCTGAGAAGGAAGATGGACACTGTGGTACAGAGTCAGATAATATTCTTAAGATGAGAGAGTGGATGAAGAAGAATGGTAAGGATTATTTTGCTTTTTATTTTGTTAATGGTAGTGAGTACGTAGTACTATAATAATATATCTATACTAATTGATTTTACGGAATCCTCCTTTTCTTAAAGGAGGATTTTTCTTTTTGTGTGAGATAGTTTATGTTTCACTTTTCATTTTATATCTTGCAGTTTATTAATTGTTAGTATTATCTTATTTAGTCTTGAATGAAGCATCTTTATAAAATATGTTTGTTAGTAGTTATTTATCTTTCTTCTTTTAGTCTTGCTGAGGCTTATGAGATTAGAGGTAAGCTTAAGAATGTGAGTGATTCAACTTATGTGAACTTGTCGTTTATTAATAATATAGATGATTTCTTTGAGTTGGGTCATGATATGATTATTAGGCAGGTAAAGGTTGCAGATGATGGTTCTTTTCTTATTAAGGGGAGTGAGTTGGCTAGTGGGTATAGGTTCTATAGACTTTCTTTTGCTATTGGTGAGAATGTAATTAATTATACGACAGGTATGGATAGGAATAATCTTACTTTATATCTCAATAACAGTTCTGTGATTGATATTGAGTGTATTATGAATGAGTTTATGATGTCTGATGTTAAGATAACTGCTGAGAATGATATGTGTACTCGTTTGAGTGATATTGATGTTACAATTCAGAGTATTATTGATGGACTTTTTGATCATAAGAATACGACTCCTCAAAAGCGTATGATAAGAGAGAAGGCGCAAGAATTTACAAGGTCTTATGTTGATACTTGTAAATTACCTATAATAAGATATTATCTGTATTCGTATCATCTTGGATATGATTTGGAGGGTGAGGATTTTCAATTGGATGATATAGCAGATATAATGAATAAGAACTTTCCTAATTCGATATATACAGATGATCTTAACAAGAGAGTTCGTTCTATTGCTTCTGATTATACTTGGCTTTTCTGGTTAGTTATTAGTTTACTTTTAATCTATTCTTCTTTGATGACTGTTTTGTATCTAGGTGCTAGAAAGAAGTCTAAGAAGGAGGAACAAGTATTGCTTTCTTTTAAGGAGAAGGAGGTTCTTAGATTAATTGCAGAGGGGAAAATTAATAAGGAAATTGCTGCTGAATTGTCTGTGGAGATTAATACGGTTAAGACTCATATTACTAATATCTATAAGAAGCTAAATATTAAGAATAGAGCTCAAGCAGCTGATTATTATAGCAACATGTAGGGGTACTAGTACCCTTTTCACCCCTTTGTCCTCCCTTTTTTGTTATGTTTTGTGTTCTATAGAAGTACTTTTGCCCCTTCAAAATTAA
>Ga0193960_1001079_pt1 | contig 11061 bp, 9 predicted proteins | sample FB_3_MG_FD_140338 | JGI IMG/M metagenome (GOLD analysis project Ga0193960, IMG submission 140338) | Microbial mat bacterial communities from the Broadkill River, Lewes, Delaware, United States - FB_3_MG | ecosystem: Environmental > Aquatic > Freshwater > River > Microbial mats | place: USA...
AAAATCAACATCTTTAATAACTGGATTTATATTTGTGCGATACATAAATTCCATATCTTCTTTAAGTAGATGTTTTGTTACATCTATTGCACCACGAAGCTCTTTATTTGCTACAGATACATAGATTCCATCACTCTTTGCAACTTTTACACTCATTGCACAAGCATAGACAGATGGGGGTAATTTGTCTCTAGTTGTTGAAATAATCCAAGGATAATAAATTATAGATTCATTTAATTTATCAATCTCATCTAAATCAAAAATATCATTTATACAGAGACGATAACTCTCTTTAGAGTATTTTGCAATAGCATTTTGAATCTCAAACCTATTATCTAAATTCATAGGCAGTAAATCAGGTGCTACAATTATCTCTAAATCTATCAATCCATCACAATTTCTTGATAAAAAACTCTCAAAATCAGGCTCGTTTACTGAAGCTGACAATAGATATAACTTATCTCCACCATTTTCAAAAAAGATATTTAATGATTTTGTAATCATTAAATTATCTTTCAAAAAATCGTGCTTATAAATATCTGATATTGATTTTAAAACTATGGGTTTTGTAATATTTTCAACTTCAAAAGTTAAAAAGAGTACTGCAAAACTCTCAAATGTGGCAATATTTATATTCTCTGTAGTTTTAATATAAACGCCAGGAGTTAAATAGTGATTCATCTTAGCCTCCTGAATTGATTCTATCATTTATTTCGGAAATCTCTTTTGCCCACTTATGTCTCTCTTTGTGGGTCATATTTAAAATATCTTTTTTCTTCCAGTGAAAATGGTATGCGATATATGCTATCTCCTTTAGAAGCTCTTTTTCGGGATAGCATTTAATTACTCCGGGCTTAACACCTCATCAAATGGCATAACTATCTCATTTTCGCAATGTGGGCATTTTATTTTTACTTCAGTAGAATCTTCTGAGTTTATCTTTTGATAAAATTTTTGTAAAAAATCTAAATCTGTTGAAAAGAGTGATTCAACAGCATTTGTATCTATATTTTCAACTGAACCTATATTTTTAATAACTCTACTAAGTAGTATAATAATCATATACGCTTGGTTATTTCTAACTCTATAATCTTGCAGTGGTGCAATCTCATCTTTAGCAGTAGCTAACCTCATAACACCTTTTTTATGCAATACTCCATCTTTATCTAAAAAACCCTTTGGCAGTGTAAATTCATACTCTGTCTTAAACATTTAATCTCTCCTTTGTAGTAACAATCTCTTCAATAGCCTTATAATCTAATAACTCTTTAAGAGAAGGAACATATCTTATAATTTTTATAAAAATTACAGTTGAAATAATATCACTATTTATACATAGATAGCAAAAGATAACTCAAAGTAATTTCTATAATCTACTTTTTATAGTTTCCTCTATTAAAGAATCTACTCTCTAATAAGAAAAAGAGAAGAAGAGTTAATCTTCTATCTCTAATTTTTCAAATGCAAACTCAACCTCTTCGATTGCTAAAACATCATCAGTTGCGTTTAAATCAGGTCCTTTGTATCGACAAGGCCAACAACTAAATAAGTTATAAGTTTTTTGAGGCTCACCTGAGTTATCTAAAAGTTGAATAGTAATATCTTTTCTCTCAATCTCTCTCTCCCAGTCAACGATACTATTACACCACTCCCATAGGTCGATTCCCTCTACAATACCCTTTTTAAAAGTTATATTTGTATAGTTTGTTCTACCTGGAATTTTTCTAACAGTATAATTTACATCATCACCCTCAGCATAATCGATTACAGCAGTTTTAACTTCACCACCAGTAATCTCTTTAAACCCAGCTACTTCAATTCCATCTATTTCCATTCTAAAGTTAAACCCAGCAAACGGGTCTAATCTATCACCATCTTGTGCCATTTACTACTCCTTATTAAGATTCGTTAGGTGCTTTTTGAGAAATTCTAAATACAACAAACTCAGCAGGTTTAACTGGTGCAATACCAATTTCAACTGTTACAATACCTGCATCGATATTCTCTTGAGGATTTGTTGAAGCATCACATCTTACATAAAAACCTTCTCCTAGTGTACCAGCAAAAGCTCCAGTTGAGTGAATTCTTGTTAAAAATGCTGTAACATTTCTCGATAGTGTTGCCCAAAGAGTAGCATCATTTGGCTCAAAAACTGCCCATTTACTACCGCCTTCTAAGCTTCTCTCAACCATGTTGAAAAGTCTTCTAACATTGATATATCTCCACTCTGGATCTGTTGCACAAATAGTAGTTCTAGCACCCCAGATTCTAACACCTAAATCACTAAAATCTCTAATACAATTGATACCGTTCATGTTTAAGCTCTCTTGCTCAACATCATTTAGAGAGTAGACTAAACTAGTTACTAATCTAACAGGCTCATTAGCAGGAGCTTTGTGAACACCTCTCTCGCTATCAACTCTTCCATAAACACCAGCCATAAATCCACTTGGAGCTACTGCTCTATCTGCTTTTGTTACAGGGTCATATACATTTACCCATGGAAAATAGATAGCTGCTTGTTTTGAAGCACACTTAGCTGATAATCCAGATAGACCCGGTAAATCTGTAGATAGACCAAAATCTTTAAGCTCATCTAGTGACTTTGGAGCATCTAAAATTGCAAATACACCATTTGCCTCTGCATATGATAATAACTCTTGTTGAACAGCTGCATTTGTAACACCTGGAGCAGCTAAAAGAGCTACCTCTTTAGCATCTTTAAAGCAGTGAAGTCCACTTCTATTGTTAGGTCCACCATCGTTTCCAATAATTGCATTTGTTAAATCAAATTTTGGAGATTTACTAGCTGATTCAATCTCTTTTTTAAGTTCAGCCACTTTTTTAGTCGCTGCTGCTTTATCTTTAGCACTTTTTGCCTCATCTTCAGCTTTTTTAAGTTCAAGCTCTAATGCAGTAGTATCTGCAATTTCACCTGTGTTATTAACACTTACGATAAAACATTTTGAACCACCATTATTAAAGAAACCATATACAGACCAATCAAGCTCTGTTGATTTTTCATAAGGTACATTCTCCTTTACAGGATTTCCATTAGCATCTTTCTCTACTGTTCCTCTAGGAGTCACTTTATCAACTAATTTATATCCTATAAATGTATCAAAATAGTCTGCCCAACTTGTAATTTGAACTGGCTTATTAACAGAACCTGTTCTTGTCTCTCCAATAAAACCTGTTATATTTGTAGGAGCTGCTGTGATTGGTTTCGAACCACCTGAAACCTCTTCAATGTATACACCGGGTGTATAATATTCAAGTGCCATTTTTTTCCCTTTCTTTAAAGTTGAGATAAAATAAATAGATTCTAGTTTTAAATAGAATCTAAAATAAAAAGATTAACAACAATTAACTCAAAATAATTAAAGTTATAATTTTAGCTTCTTATTGTAAAGTGTACAGAAAACCAAAATCGTTATTTGTATTATAAGTAAAAAAGGTTAGTTTTTTGTAACTTTATTTAGAAAATAATAAAATTCTATAAAATATTTTTATTCTTAATTAGACTATGGACAACTAACGCTAAAACTCCAATCATTTACTCCTGTATTTTCACAATCTGATTTTATTTCAACATCTATATAGTTACTAGTTCCATTAAAAGATATTCCTTTAGGACTCTTTTTTGAACTATCACTAAGCTCATCTCCATCTAACGCTACACAACCACTCTCATAAAGCATACTATTCTCATAATAAACAATCATTCTATCTCTTGAACTTCCCATATTATAATTAAATGACACATACCCATCACTCTTTTTCATATCTATTTTATACTCACTTGAGGATTGAGATTGAGAGATACTCTCTCCACAAGAGAATGAGTTTGTATCCACAGCAGTATCTGTAGGTTGAGTTGTTGTTGTTACGCTATTTGTAACAGTTGTTACACCGTTTTCAACAACAACAGTTGTAGTCACTGTCGTAACATCTCCAGTTGTAGTAGGAGTTGAAGTAGGCTCACTTGTCGGCTCTGCTGTAACTGATACTGTTGGTTCAGTAGTTGGGGTAACTGTTGTAGGCTCTTCTGTCGGTATCACAACTGGCTCATTTGTAGGAATCTCTCCCTCAGAGACTACTAAAAGCTCATCATAACCTGTTGTTGGTATTGGTGGCGTTAGAGAAGAGGTTGTTGTATTTGATGTTGTAGTAGAAGAGTCTGCCTCATTTGTATTTGGATCTACTGCTGTATCTGTATCTGTTGTTAATACATAATCATCACTTGTATTTGGTAGAGTATTATCTTTTGATGGAACTAAAGGGGGATTAGAATCATCAACACTGTTATCAACACTAACTTCAGGCTTTACAAGAGGTGTTTCAAGCTCTGAGCCTAGATTATACTCATCATTTTTATTATCATTTGGAGTTAGAGCTTGAGATTTAGAGTTACCTGAACCACCTCCAGAGCTAGTTAACATCACAAGCCCTGCAGCAGCTCCAGCACCTATCAACATTGTTTTAGTATTAAAAAGGTCTAAATTGCTATTTGCACTATTTACTCTACCTTTATATTTACCTACAACATCCTCTTTAGGTTTTTCAACTCCTGTCTGCTCCTTTGTCAAAATCTGAGCAATAACTCCTAATTTATTAGGTTTTTCAACTGCTTTTATGACAATATTATCTTTAAATCCTCTAATATCTTTTGGAAGTAATTTAAGCTCTGATTTGACAACTATTGGAGATATATCTCTAATTTGCCACGATGGAAGCTCTATCATATCTCGCTTCTCTGCTTGAAAAATTTTTGTTTTAAATACATCACCTTGATTGTTTTGAAACATAAGAATATAGTCTAAATATGCTGTAGAATCATCAGCTATTGGAATAGTTGCTACACATTTAGAACTGCTACACTTCATTGGAGCAAAAAATTGAAAAATTTTTGCTTGTGATTGCTTAAAATATACTCTCGCATCAAAAATACCTGTGTCATCATCAATATTTGCTTTTAAAACAAGCCTATTACTTGGAACAAAATAGTCAAAATCTGCAAAATTTATTTTTGCACCAAAGAGGCTAGAAGCTGATAGTAAAACAGCTATAGTTTTTTTAAATCTCAAATCTTCTCCTTTACCAAGCTTTATTTATCCAAAACCCACTATTCTCTTCAATATATGCTGGATCTATAACCCAACCTGTACCACTTTTATAACTCCAGACAGATTCTAAATTGTATCTATCTTTTAAATTCTCGTTAATATAGTAACTAGTACCTTTTAAACTCCAGCCGTTACTAGAGTTTGATATAACTTTAGATATATCTGGCTTTGTATATATATAGTTATTAGGGTTATAATTTATATAATCTAAATTAAAATCCATAATACTACTACCTAAATCCTCTAATGACATTTTAGAGACTAGCGTAGGTAGATGTAGAGTATCTTTTGTATAGATATTTGTAATTACAATTTTCCCCTGACTAAAACTACAACCTAAATCGGTTAAAAGCTTATCAACTGAAATTACAATCTGTGTCTTTTCTGTCTCAATAGTAGTTGCTGGTTCACATACAGTTAAATTATTATCATAGACTCTAAACTCTATCGCTTTTGTCATTGCATGTTCATCTGTGCTATTATTTATAAAAGAGAGAATTAAAGCTTCATCTTTTCCATAATTTGAATACCAAAGAGTAGTATCTTGATTAACTATTTGAGAGATTAGAGTATCTAAATAATCTGCCCCTAAAAAATGCTCAAAACTGATATTAAATCCATCTAACCTAAATGAGCTAGGAACAGTATCAGTAGATATTACATTATTATAGATTTGTAAATCTGAAACACTTTGATATTTATTTTGAGTATATTTAATAATAAGTTTTCCATCAACTGCGTTAGCACCAACTCTTCTCATAGCTTTTCCAGCTAAAAGCCCATACTTATCACTATCATTTGGAATTAAAGAGTTAAACTCAAATGTAGCATCACTAATATAATCATAAAGAGCATTTACAAAACTTCTACCAATTGATGATATTTCAACTGCATCTGTATAGATGTCATCATTTAAATCAACTTCTAAAATTGGTAAAAAGGCTAAATATCCATTAGAGAAATCACCTAAGTAGTAATTCATAAAGTTTTCAACTTCAGTATAGTAGACATCGTTATAAATTTTCAAACTTGAATCGATTTCTAACCCTGCTCTATTGTTATCTTTATAGTAGATTCTAATAGCTTGTTTATTGTTATAATGAGGTGGAATATAGATATAAAAATTAACAACAACACTCTTATCATTACTACTATTTGTAACAACTTTACTATTTACCAAAGAGACTTTATACATAAACATTGAATCATTATCACTATTACTAAGTGATATATAAGTTTCATAGTTTTTATAATCTGTTACAACATATGGAGCAAACATCACACTTCCACCATTAAAATTAGTTTCGGAATAACTAATATTAAAAATAAAAAATAACCCAATTATAGATTTTAAAATAGTTTTCATTTCCCTCTCTTTCTGTTTTTTGTCAAAAATAAGTTTAGAAATCAATAATTTTTCAAATAAAACTTATTTTTGATAAAAAAATATTCAAAAACTAACGCTTATACTATATAATAAAACGGTAATTTTATCAAAACATAATGTTAAAATTGTGTTAAAAAATTTAAAATAACAAAGGTTTTTAATTGATTAATCAAAAACTATTAAAATCTTTAACTTCTGAACGGATTAAAAGTTGTAAACCAATTGAATCCAAAGGAAATAGTATAATAGACAATAACCTAAAGAAGTTAAAATTAGAGAGTAATTGCAAGTGTCAATCTGAAAAATTCGCAACTGAAATATCAAGAAGATATACAATAGAAGAAGATGATGTATATGATAAACTTTATCTAAAAGTTAGAAAACTATTCTTGGAGGCTTTATAGTGTTACCTAAAAATACATTGATTAGAACAAATTTTTTAAATGGAATGAAATTTAACCCTGAACAGATTAAATTGACAGACCAATATTATGATGAGAGAATGTCACTTCTATCATTAGGTGGAATAGGTAAAGGAATATTAGTTGAGTTTGCAAGTGCTCTAAAACCTGTTATTAAAGAGAATCTTTTAATAATAGAGCCTGGTGCAGCTCTTGATTCAAATGGTAACTTACTATTTGTTGATAAATCTTTTACTGTTTTAGATCAGTTGCAAACTGGAAACTTTCAAGATCAAAAGACTCTCTATGTCTATTTAAAATATAATGATATTTTAGATGACTTACAAGAATCAAGAGATGGAAGCTTAAAACTTCACTACCAAAAGATAGATAGCTTCAAAATAACAACAGAGGCTAAAAATTATATAGATAAATCTTTAATTGAGATAGCTAGAGTCTTTATTGACCAATCAAAAGGCGATGAGATAAAGCTACCAAAAAATCCATTTGAGCCTAAAGAGAATGAGATAGATATTAGATTTGCTCCAAAAATCATAAGTGCAAATTGTGTTTTAAGCTATAACGATAAACTACTAGTCTCTAACATTATTAGAAAATATGCAAACTTTTTAAATGAGCTTGGTTTTAAGAAAAAACTCTTCAGTGCTTCGACTGCATCAACTGTTGCTTATAAATTAGTAACAGATATAAAAACTTTTGATATTGCAACATGGCAACTGTATGACATGCTCTTTGACATATTAGATGTGAGTATGAAAATCAAAGATGAAGAGAAGAAAATACAAGATACAGGATTTTGGAAAAATGTTGAGAGATTAAAAGATATATTTGAGTTTAATGAAGATTATAAAGTAGATTTTTATGAAGCTGATATTAATAGTGAAGATTCATTCTTTTATAAAATATTACTACACTTTAACAATGCTGTTATTTTCGATGGTGATATGGAAGATGCATTTAATTTTGCTGATGAAGAGGAGAAGAAGAAAAAAGAGTTCTTATTAATTGGAAGTGGTGAAGGGACTGATATTAGATTAGATGCAGAAGATGTATCAGAAGAACACGCAAAACTATATCCATATAGAGGTGGATTCTTAATTGAAGATATGTTAGATACCAATGGAATTTTTATAAATTCAGAGCGATTAGAAGTGGGGGTTAAGAGATTTATAAATATTAAAGATTATGTTGTGCTTGGAAAAAAAGGGGCACTTTTAAATCTAAACCACCCATCTGTTCAAGAATTAAACAACTAGGAGCTTAGTTTTGAGTGATTTACATAACGAAAAATTTGAAGTTATAAAAGTAACTGAGGGTGAATCTAAACAGAAAAATGGGATTATACTAATAGAGACCTCTCTAAACGGATTAATTTATAGAACCGATGTATATCTAAACAAACATTTAATCGATGCTAAAGAGGTTGATTGTAAAGATTTAGCGTCACTTAGTGATTATAAGCAAGTATTTGAGAGTAGATATTTAGCTACACATAGTGACTTAGAAGAGAGATACTTAGCAAAAAAAGTCTTTAAAAGAGTTCTCTCTGAAGAGGGAAGTTATATAGATGGTGATGGTCACTGCATTGTCACTACCTATACATCTGATAATATAATCAAAACAGAAGTTATTTTAGACACAACAGAGTTAGATGTTGTAGAAGATGCTGTAAGCAATGAAATTGCAAATGATGAAAAAGCTTTTAAAGCTAAATATACTCAAGCACACAATGCTCTTTTAAATAAATATGTGAAAGTTGAGAGATTCCCTGTAAATAGTTTTTTAAATCCTTTGCTTAAAAAGCTCCCTTTTTATAAAAAAAATCCGATGCACTCTTTTTACTTTTTTATCTTCCTAGTTCTATTTATTTTCTGGCTAATTTCGCTTCTATTTTGTGGTAAAGCCCTACCTAAAATTGCAGGTTCAGTTTTTGGAGCAGGAGCAAAGGCTGTTGTTAAAGATTTTCAAAAAAGTGTCTGTATCAAAAGTGTATTTTCTGGAGAAGATGAAAATGGCAATAATGATTGTAACAAAAGTGCTATCTATAAATCGCAATTTCAGATAATTCCTGAGAGAGTCTCTTTTAAAAGTCCACTAGAGATTAGACCAATATATATCAAAAATAATTTAACAAATGATTTAATTGTAAGATTACAATCCAGAGATATTTTAGGACTTGATAATCCATCAATTACAGGTGATATGATTATAAATATAGTCTCACCTACAACAATCTATATAAAACCTGATACTATTGGAATATTTGAGTTTAAATTAGAAGATACAATCTTTAAATCAAACCTACTACCAGCTGGAAAATATAGTGGAAACTTAATATTTGATGTACTTGGTTTAAATAATAATCAAAACGACACAATAGCAGTTGAATTTGAATTTGAAATAATTGGAGAGTAGATATGAAATTTAAGATACTACTTATCTTTCTATTTTCTATATTTGCCCAAGCTGAGCTAAAAATATCCTCTGACAGTAGTTTTTTAAAAGATTTACAAAAATTAAAAAACCAAAAAGAGTATAAAGAGTTTACTACAAGAATCGTAAAAAGCTCTGGTAGTTTTGAAGCTCTAAATAAGTTTGAAAAACTAGATGTAAACTTTGCTGTTGTAAGGGGTGATATTTTAGGTATTAAAAATAATAATTTATATGGTTTTACTCCATTTAAAAACTATGCAATATCATGACAACTAGAAGATACATACCTCTTTTTAATCTCTAAAATTGATATTTCATCAATTTATGACTTAAGAGGAAAGGCAATCTCTATTGGTTCAGTAGAGAATTTAGCTCAAGTCTATATGGAAGATATTGCAAGAAATGCTGGAATACTTTTAAATCTCAATTTTAAATCTATTGAAAAAGGTAAATCTCTAAAAGCTTTAAAGTCTGATAAAATAGATGCTATATTTCTATTTGCTAAAAAAGATTACATGAAAAGAGCAATAAATAACGGTTTTAAAATTCAATCTATGCCAGAGGATTTTTTAAGATTCTTAACAAAATCACAAGGTTTAATTAAAACCCAACTAAAAGTTGATAACAAAACCATAGAGACTTTTAAAGTTCCAAATTTTGTAATTGCTCCTAAAGATTATGCAGACCCAAATTTTAATAAAATGCTTGAATCTGTAATTTATACCTTTAAAAGCACTGCAGCTCTTCAAGCTACAGATATATTTTATGGTCAACTGCACCCCAAGTTTGTAGAAAGTTTAATAAATGTAAAACTCAAACGCTCAAAAGAGTTAAAACTAGATGATAAAAAAAATGGGATATTGGTTAGATTTGTAGATAAACTCTATCAAAACAACAAAACAAAATTTCTATACTCTGTCATAGATAACACTGATTATGATGCCAACCTTAGCTTTAGCCACTTCAAAACTGATGATTTTGATGAGATGTCGATTAAACCTAGGCATGTATTAAAAGTATTACCTGAAGTGCTAAATTTAAAACCAAAAACAGAGAGAATCTTCTCAATTACATACTCAAATGAGTTTACAAATCGAATAAATGCAAATGTAGATATTATCTTAAAAGATAATATAAATTTAGGTAACTACATAACAATTCCTATCGTAATAGGAGATAATTGGTAATGAAAAAAACTTTAATTTTAACAATAACACTAGCACCATTTTTCATAGCTTGTAGCACCAAAGAGGTTTGTAAACAGCCAGGTGTTTTAGATTTGAGTAATAAAACTATGAGTTTTATTAAAGGTGGTGACTTCTTTATGGGTGATTATAATGATACTTTTGGAGATAAAACTCCCAAAGAGGTTGCCGTTAGTAGCTACTATATAGATAAAACCGAAGTCACAAATGGAATCTATCGAGCCTACTTAGAAGAGAGATGTGATGTTAGGCGACCAAAATATATAGATGACCCTGTACTCGGTGCTGATGAGCTTCCCGTTGTTGATATAACTTATTATGAGGCAAAAGAGTTTTGTGAACACTACAGTAAAAGATTACCAACAGAGGCTGAGTGGGAGTATGCTGCTAGAGGAAACTTAGAGATAAAAAGATTTCCTTGGGGAGATGAGCAAAACACAAGCTTTATGAACTATAGAGATTCTAATATAAAGTGGTCAACTCCCTCA
>Ga0193960_1001080_pt1 | contig 11057 bp, 14 predicted proteins | sample FB_3_MG_FD_140338 | JGI IMG/M metagenome (GOLD analysis project Ga0193960, IMG submission 140338) | Microbial mat bacterial communities from the Broadkill River, Lewes, Delaware, United States - FB_3_MG | ecosystem: Environmental > Aquatic > Freshwater > River > Microbial mats | place: USA...
CCTAGTCTTGATATCAAAATGGGTTTTCATAAACTTGCACCTTTTTATTATACAGGTTGGCATGAACCAGCATCTGAAATGCAGTTTTTTGTAAATAAAAAAGCATTCGAAGATCTTCCTAATGAGTACCAATTAATTTTAAAAATAGCTATGAAAGTTGCAACTTCAGAGATGTTTACAGACAACTATCATAAAAACGTTGTTGCTTGGGAAAAGATGAAAGAGGAGTATCCAGGTATCAAAGTCAAAACATTTCCGCAAGAGGTTTTAAAAGCTATGAAAAAAGCGAGTGATGAAGTTTTACTTCAATACTCAAAACAAAACAAACTCTTTAAAGAGATCTATGAATCACAACAAAACTATCTCAAAAAAGCTAGGCCTTGGACAAATATTTCAGAATATGATTATATCACTACATCAAATAGTGTGAAATAATCCTCGCTATGACATGGAAACAAATAATACAAAATGAAAAAAAGAAAGAGTACTATCAAGAATTAGAAAAATTCATTGATAAGAGATATACAGAATCTACAGTGTATCCTCAAAAAGAAAATATTTTCAAAGCATTTTCTTTATGCTCTTTTGAAAATCTAAAAGTGGTTATACTAGGACAAGATCCTTATCATCAAAAAGGTCAAGCTCAAGGTTTGGCTTTCTCTACCCCTAAAGATATTAAAAACCCACCCTCTATGGTAAATATATTAAAAGAGATTCATAGTGATATAGGTTGTTCCATTTGTGATGATGGAGATTTAACACCTTTAGCAAAACAAGGAGTGCTCCTTATAAATACAATTTTAACCGTCGAAGATAGTGCTCCAAAATCTCATGAAAAAAAGGGGTGGGAAGTTTTTACTGATACTATTATAAAAACTATTTCAGAACATAAAAGCGATATTATATTTATACTTTGGGGGGCACCTGCTATTAAAAAAACAAAACTCATAGATGTAACAAAACATCATATTTTAACAGCACCACACCCTAGTCCACTCTCTAGCTATAGAGGTTTTTTTGGTTGTAAACATTTTTCACAAACAAATAAAATTTTAAAATCACTCAATAAAGAGGAGATACAATGGTAAGTTTTTATAACACGATAGATTTAGTTTTGATAGCTGCTATTATTATACTCACTAAAATAAGTTATGAAAAAAAGATTTATATCAAAATATTTGAGTATTTTAAAATATTTATGGCTATTACTATTAGTGCAAAACTTGCTACTTACACTGCCATCGTTTTACAAAAATTCTATATTACAAAAGCAGATACCTATACTACTCTCATCCTTATCTCATTTGTTGTAAATTTAGTGATACTCTACTATGGATGGCGATATATTTTTGCATTTTCAAATAAGTTTATGCAAAACATTAAAGTACGAACACTATTAGCGAAAACATTTACTTTTTTAGAAGTATTTATCATCATCACTTTTTCTTTATACATCCTCATGCAACTTTATATAACAAAAGCATATCTTTATAAAAGTTTACATAAAAGCTATAGTTATCCAAAAATAGAAAAATTTTACAATAGTTTTTTAAATGATGATTTTGTAAATATGGTCTTAAATTCGGATACAGGGACAAATCATAAAGAGATAATCTTTAAGAGTTTTAAAAATAGTTTTTAATACTCTTTTCTTCAAAAATATGAATAAACTTAAATATATAACTAACATATAATTAACAGTTCTTTTTTATAATACGACTCTATTTTAAAAGAAGGAGTCATTATGGATATCATAGGACAGTTTCCATTGTTTTATTTTCCAGAATACGGAAGTGCGTGGATGATGGGTATGACAGGTACTATACACATTCTAGCATCACATACCTCTGTTGGTGCTGCTATGCTTTTTGCATTTTTAGCTTATAAAGCATACAAAGAGGATAGAGCTGATCTCTATCCTTATATGAAAAAGTATGGTATGTTTTTACTTATTTTTTCATATGTTATTGGATCAATTACAGGACCGGGTATTTGGTACACTGCAACTGCAGCAAGTCCAAGAGGAATTAGTGCACTCATACATAATTTCGTTTGGGTATGGGCTACTGAATGGGTATTTTTTGTTTATGAAGTTATAGGAGTATTTGTTCTTGTTTATTTCATAGATAAAATTGACAAGAAAACTCATCTTAAACTCACCTTTTCATTTGCATTAGCGTCAGTTGGAACCCTTGCTCTTATTATTGGAATTATTAGTTTTATGATGTGGCCAGGAACTGAAACATATTATGCAACAGGAAGTGCAAGTGATGCTTTTTTTGGAACAAATACATTTCCTCATATGTTTTTACGAATTGGTTTTATGATTATGCTTTCTGGAGTAATTGGTTTATTTATCTCTAGTGCTATGAAAAAAGAAAACTTACACCTTTCAAATGAACTCACTAAAACAATGGGTTATGTAAGTATGTTGGGTGGTTTTTTGGTTATTTTCTTCTTTATGTGGTACATGGGAACATTACCAGATAATGCACACGCTGTTTTTAATGTAACAAAAGATGAAGTGATACAAAATAGAATTATATTAACAATTATTTTCTCTTTATACTTTTTATTAGCTATTTCAAAACCAGAATTTATAAGTAAACCTCTTGCAGGTATCATGATATTTGTTATCTTAGTTGGTGGTATTTGGCCAGGTGAAAAACTAAGAGAATCTATGCGAAAACCATATGTTGCAGGTCAATATATGTATTCAAATCAAATTATCAGTCGTGATGTAGATGGCAAAGGTATCAAAAGTGAGTTACCTATAATTGCACAAAAAGGACTGTTACAAGTCAATCCATTTGTTCCAGATAACCTAAAAGTTATTACACCTACAAACAAACTTGAAGTAGGAAAACTGTTAACACGAATCTCTTGTTCAAACTGTCACTCATTAGAAAAAACAGGAAAGTACAGACCTCTACAACAAAGAATGCAAGGGATGGATAAAGAAGCAATTGTAGCAACATTATATGCAATTGGAGAAGGGGCATTTCCATATATGCCAAAACTAAAACTACCAGAGGATGAGTATGATGCAATTGCAGAATATCTTATCTCATTAGATTATTAAGGAGAAATTATGGACGCATCAACATTACTGGCGCTTAGAGACCCAGCAGGAGTACCATTTTATCCTATTGTCTTTCAAGGATTATATATCCTAACATGGGCATTACATGCAGCTTTTGTTTTATTATCATTAGGCTCTATGGGGCTTTCAATTTATGGAACATTTAAACAAAAAACAAATAGCAACTGGAAAATTCTAACACCACATTTAATACAAACAGGAAAAATAAGTGTCTCAATTTTAATTGTTCTAGGAGTCGCACCGTTACTATTTACACAAGTGATTTATGATCCGAATTGGTATGTAGCAAATACCTTATCAGGTATGTGGATTTTCATATTTATTTATACATTGGTTCTTGGATATATTATGTACTATTGGTATTATTATGCAAATAAGAAAAAAGAAGGTGGAGGAAAACTTATAGGTATTGTTTCATTTTTTATTCTAGTTATTGCAGGAGTACTTATGCATAACTTTGCTGTTACATCAATCATGCCAAATGAATGGATGAACATGTATGCACCAAATGGAATAGTTGATAATAGTGGTTGGACATTTAATATAGATACGATTCGATTAATATTTATGGTAAGTTTATCACTACCAGTTGTTGGAATTTTTTTACAAAATTACAGTAGATTTTTAAGTACAAGAGACGATTTCAATAAAGATTTCATAATCTATACAGCAATGCTTGGTACTAAAATAGGAATAGTTGGATTAATCATAACTGCTATTGCTTTTGTTGCATGGATGTTGCAACTTGGTTATTTAACACATCCTGTATCCATATCTATTATAGCAGGAGTTTTGATACTTGTATATATGATTTTAGTTAATAAAAATAGTTATATTACCACTATTGTTTTAGTTTTAGTAGCTCTTCTGATCTCTACTTTAAGAGAATTAATACGATTTGATATAATGGCTAAACTTGGATACAGTATTTATGATTATCCTGTCCATTTAGAGATTCCTTCAATTATTATGTTTTTACTTACATTTGTTGTCTTAGGAGGTGTAGGTGTTGCTTGGTTAATTACTATGGCATGGAAAGTAGGAAAAAACCAAGGTATATTTGATGGAACAAAAGATGTAGCCGTAACAAAACTAGGTAACTATACACTTGCAATTATGGTTGTATGGATGGTTATTTATTTTGCTTGGGGTATGACTATTCTTTTTAATAATATACTTTAAAAAATCTATACTAAAAAAGCTAAAGATTTCACTCTTTAGCTTTTATGACTTATACAAAGGATTATTTAGTATGCCCGGTACAAAAATTTTATTTCTAGAGGATGATCCTCTTTACCAAGAAAGTATAAAAGATCTTTTAGAAGAGGAACATTACATTGTCGAAACATGTAACAATGGAAATGATTTTTTAGATAAAATTTATGAAAGTATTTATGACCTCTATATTTTAGATATTAATGTACCTAAAATAGATGGATTTGAACTCATGAAACTTCTAGAAGAATATCACGATACTACCATGAAACTTGTTCTTACTTCACGTAAAAATACACTCACTGAATCTTTTCATAATGGCTGTGATGACTACTTAAATAAAACAACAGATATGGAAGAATTACTTATCCGTATAAAAACACTTATTAAAAGAGGTTATAATTGTCATGATGACTCAATTAATATTTCTAAAACAATAAATTACAATATCTTTGATAAAAAAATTTATATCAACAAAAGATATATAGAGATTGAACTGCGTTCATTATTTATTTTAGATTATATGATTAAAAAAAGAGGTCAATTTATTACAATTTATGAATTAGAACGATACACCTATGCATCTAATACAGAATCAAAATCTGATGTAATACGATATCATATATGGAATTTAAGAAATAAGTTTGGTAAAGATTTTATAGAATCTAAGAAAACTCTTGGATATAGACTAAAGTCACTCGGTATTTAGTGACTTTAGCAAGACTTCAGATTAAAACTTAGGAGGAAATTAATCTTATCGCTTGGTGGTTAATAGAATTATAGTAAAGAAGTGTTAATTATTTTTTAGTTTTATTTTTAATTTTACTTCTTAATATTAAATTTAGCTTAACATAATAATAAATTATATTATAAACTTAAAACTCTCATAAAATTCTTTGCTATATCCTCTGCTCTTGTCTTAAAAACAACTGCTTGTTTTGGTTCATACATTGAATCAATAAGTTCAAAAAACATCATTAACCACTCTCCGAACATCTCTTTTGTTAAAGGAAGTTCAAAATGTGGAGCTAAGGGGCTCCCTTTATACTCATCATCTTGTAGTGCTATCATCGCCCAAAACTTTGTAAGTGTTTGAATATGCTCTTGCCAAACATCACTTGTGATATCATCTCCTAAAGTATTTTTAAATACTTTTGATACACCGTTATCTTCTGCTAATATTTTTGTATAAAAAGCTAGAACCATCTGATTTATATTTTCTTTGTTGATTGTATTAAATTTTGTCATTTTATCTCTTTTATTTATTTGAATAGTGAAGAATTATAAATGAATAAGTTTAAAAGTAATTGAACAAATTGATATAGAATCGATATTTTTTAACTTGGTACAAATCTTGCATCTTTAATAAAATATAATTAAAGGATTTAATATGGAAGTAGATATTTATCAAAAAGCCTACAACTGGGCTTTAACACATACGTTCGAAGATGTAGAGATAGACTATGCGTCAAGACTAGCACTTAAAATGCTTGATGATTCATGTAATATGACTCATGAAGATAGAAAAATGTTTTTTTATGTATATGATGCTATAACAGATAGAGAAGATATAAAACTAGATGATGAAGTAAATCAGCTCTTAAGACTTGCAAGAAATAGACAAACAATATTTTCAAAACCTGAATTTGCTCCTATTGTGCATGCCTGCAAAATGGAGATTATGCAATCAACAGAAAAAAAATTTATGAAACGATTTAAAAAAATGGTTCGAAAAAACTTAGGGTTATTTGAAAAAGATGATGAGGAATAAAATTACTCTCTAAGTAAAGCATCTCGTGCTTGAGTTATTTTGATAAACTTTTCATGACTTCCACCCACATCTGGGTGGGTTTTTTTTGCAATCACTCTAAAAGCAGATTTTATCTGAGATACTTCAAGCAAACCTTCTAATGGTAAACATTAAATTTCTCTGTGTTCTTTTTGGCTATCTTGCCTTAAATTAAAATGATACTCTCCTCTTTTTTGATTGTATTTTCTTATCTCTTCATTCAATTCATCGTGTGCTTTACGTTGCTTTTGTATTGATTCCTCATATAAAAAAGATTGGTCTTTTTGCCATCTTTGCTTTGACATAACAATACAAGCAGCAAAACTAATCTTCCCTGTAATACAAAGCTCTTCTAAACAAAATGGGCCCACCATCTCATAAGGTTCATCTAGCCATGCATATTTAGTATCAAGATTTGTTTCAACACGTCCTATGGTTACAAAATCACGTACCCCATAACTACTATTCCAAATGATAAAGTCTTCTTCTAAATACTCTTCATTCTCATACACAACACGCCCTTTCTTTATTTTATAATGATTACTATGCAAAAAGTGTACTCTTGTGATTTTAGGCAAAAATTTTATATGATATAATTATAAAACTAAAAGAGTAAATATGAGAGTTTAGATGAATTTAGAAAAATTAAAAGATGTAGAATCAGAGTTTTTAGAAAAGTTTCCAAATGGTTTTAAGGATGAACACTTTTTCCCTACCATGAAAAAGTTCAAACCAGAAAAACTAGAAGTGTTTGCAAAAGAGGCACTCAAAATTGAGAACTTCTCAAACCCAAATCTAATAGTAGAAGGTTTTTTCAAAACGATACAAAAGTCCGTAATGGTCTCACTTTTTGACAAACTAAAACTAAAAGATATGATTGTCTCTTTAAACTCATATGAAAAAGATATGTTAAGTATCGAGATATATGAACTTTTATATGGAGATAAAAAAGAGGGTTTTGAGGGTTTAGTAGATTTTTTAGCCGAATATTCTCTAGCAAAATGGACACTTATAAGTATAGTACCCTACAGTCTAAATAGACAAACAGAATACTTCATCAAACCAACTACGACAAAAAATATCATCAAATATTTTGAACTAAAAGATTGTATCTATAAACCAAAACCTAGTTTTGAGTTTTATGAAAACTATACAAAAATTTTAGTTGAGATGAAAGAAAATTTAGACGACTCACTTACCTTTGATAATGCTGCTTTTACAGCATTTTTAAAAATAGGTATTGAGATGTGTGAAGAATAGCTGAATATAAAAAATGACTTCTCTTTACTTTCTTTTAGGGAGACTATATGACATTGACGTTACAATGCGTTTTAACTAAAGGAGAATTATGGAAAAAAAGAAAAAACAATCAACTATTTTAAAACCTGTTTTTTATCCCTCAGTTGCTATTATTGTAATACTTGTAGCATTTGCAATTGCAATGCCTCAGGTAGCAGGTGAAACTTTTAGTGGTATGAAACAATTTATATCGGATAAATTCGGCTGGCTTTATATGCTGAGCGTTGGAATTTTTACCCTCTTTATAATATTTCTAGCAGTTTCACCTTTTGGACGATTTAAACTGGGTCCCGACCAATCAAAACCAGCTTATAGCCATCTTTCATGGTTTGCTATGTTATTTAGTGCTGGTATGGGAATTGGGCTTATGTTTTGGGGTGTAGCAGAACCTGTTATGCATTATGGTGCACCACCTGTTGGTGACAAAGAGACAATTGAAGCTGCTAAACAAGCTATGAAAATTACTTTTTTTCATTGGGGATTACATGCTTGGGCAATTTATGCTGTTGTTGGTTTAGTATTAGCATATTTTTCTTTTCGACATGGGTTACCTCTTTCTATTAGATCAGCTCTTTATCCTATGATAGGTGACAAGATTTATGGGAAAATAGGACATACCGTTGATACAGTTGCAATACTTGGAACTATTTTTGGTGTTGCAACTTCTCTTGGTTTGGGAGTATTACAAGTTAATGCTGGACTTAATTATATCTTTGATATTCCTGTTGGACTTACTACACAAATTATTTTAATTGCTATTATTACAACAATGGCAACAGTTTCTGTTGTTTTAGGACTTGATGGAGGGATTAAACGTTTATCAGAACTCAATCTTTATCTTGCACTAGCCCTTGTTTTATTTGTATTTCTTGCAGGTCCAACTTTTTTCTTACTTGGTGCATTAGTTGAAAATATAGGAAACTATTTATCTCATATTGTACAAATGACTTTTAATCAACATATTTATGAAGATACTAAATGGATGGAATGGTGGACATTCTTTTATTGGGCTTGGTGGATTGCATGGGCACCTTTTGTAGGAATGTTTATAGCACGAGTTTCACGAGGTAGAACAATTAGAGAGTTTGTGCTAGGTGTACTTTTTGTTCCTGTTGGATTCACATTTATTTGGATGACAGTTTTTGGAAATAGTGCATTGCATGCAATTATGAAAGAGGGATTTACTGATTTAAGTTCAGCTGTATCAACTGATGTTGCAACTGCATTATTTAAATTTTTAGAACATTTTCCTTTTGCTAGTGTTGTGTCAATTGTGGCTATTATTTTAGTTGTTACTTTCTTTGTAACTTCATCTGATTCAGGTTCATTAGTTGTTGATACTATTTCAAGTGGAGGTAGAGAAAACAACCCTGTATGGCAAAGAATATTTTGGGCACTTTTAGAGGGTGTGGTTGCAGCTGCATTACTTATAGCTGGTGGACTTGCTGCTTTACAAGCGGCTTCTATTGTTATTGCTCTGCCGTTTGCTATTATTATGCTTATTGCTTGTTGGGGAATGTATAAAGCTTTACATTTAGAATCTATTCGATATGAATCACTTCAGCATCATATGAATGCAGCACGGCATGGAAAAGTATCTGGAACATGGCAAAATAGACTTTCTAGGCTTATAGAATTTCCAACACCAGATGAGACTAGAAGATATATCAATGATGATGTAATTGCTGCTATGGAAACGGTAGAAGAAGAACTTGAAAGACATGGATGGAATGTAGAAGTTACTAATAATAAAGAAAAAAGTGTTTCTATTTTAACAGTAGAACATAATGGTGATTTAGACTTTACTTATGAAGTAAGATTTAGTAGATATGATACACCAACTTATGCATTTCCTGAGATACTTAACCCTAACCATGAACAAAAGAAATATGCAAGAGCAGAGGTTTATTTACAAGATGGTAATAAAGCCTATGATATTTATGGATATGAGATGGAAGTAGTTGCAAATGATATTATTGATAATTTTGAAAAACACAGACACTTTTTACATATCACTTCAGGATTAAATCCTGTTATACCTATAGATTAAAAAAATCTTAGAAAAGGTGTTAAATTAACTTTTCAATACAAGAACTAGTCACATTTTGTGACTAGCTCATTTTCTCTTCAATATTCAACACTACTTTCCATTCTTTTTTCAACAAAAAAAAAGAACCAAAAATTCAGTTTTAGAGGCTATCGCAATAAATTAAAAAAGGGGATATAAGTCCCTCTTTTTTTCTTACTTTAGACTAATGCTGTGTTTAACCTTTTAAAAGCCTTATCTATTGTAGTTCTAGAGCTATCAATATCACCTTTGATTTGATCAAAAGAATCTTTCATCTCATCATTTAAATCTTTCAGTTTACCCTTAATCTCTTCTGCTATTTGCTCAAGTTCATCAACTTCTTTAATAGAGTCAAGTCGTTCAACATCTGAAAAACCTCTTATTTTTGATTTAAGTTCTCCTATTTTTTCTCCTACATGTTCTAACTCAGTATCAATTTCTAGTTTGTATTTTTCTATTGTATTCATAATAATTCTACTATAGTAATATTATTTGTTATTAGTCTGTTTTTTTCTCTATATAACTAGCCCCATCATTACCCTTCTCTTTACTCCATTGAGCACCATCTGAAGTATCTTCTTTTATACCATCCCATGTGGCACAACCACTAGATACGATTAGTATGAGTAAAAGTAATATAAATGTTAAACTCTTTTTCATTTGGTATCGTTTTTGGCATAATCACGAAGTGAATTCCAACTGTGTTCAATATCTTTTTTGAGATGCTCCCAAGTACCTGAACCAATTTCACCTAGTTCAACTAGTTTTGATTTTACAGTGCTATAATTTTTTTCAAGAGTTTCAATCTCTTTTGTATAAGTGCTTTTCATATCTGCACTAGCACCTTTTGCTTTTGCTTTTAGTATTTCAAGATGAGCCTGAACTAATTCTAATTTTGCTTCCATTTTTTGTTTATATGTCTCTTTTGTATCCATTTTGCTTTTCCTTTGTTTTATGAACTTAAATATTTGATAAAGAGAAGTTTTTCTTTATAGTTAATTTTTTTTGAAAAGATAGATGCCAATAACACAACTGACAGCACCAAAAATATAATAAGCCATTACTTTATCTGTATGGGCACCTGTGACAGCTTGTGTAACTTGTGAACCTACAGAAGTAGATAACTCATAACCCCATACTACAAAACCAATCCCTATGACTGTTAGAACAAGAGCAACGATTTTTTTCATTGTATTTCCCATGGTGAACTCCTATGCTCAAATAAGCTAAATATTATAGTACTACACATAAATACAGTGTACAGTAATATTTATTTTTTAAACACATAAATAAAATTAGTTAACATATCTAATTATTTTGACAATGTAGTTTTTAGTGGGTTTTAATGTTGGGATTGATATTTGTGAAGAGTAATTTATAACAACTATTTTATAAAGCCTATTTTTTGTTTTGTAACATCTACTGAAATACCACTTTTAATACTTTAGCCAACATATATACACCTTGTTCAGTAAAAGCATAAGGAAGTTTTCTTTTACCTCATTATTTATTATTCTTTCCCATTTCTACCATCATTTTTAACATATCAGGATTATTCATGATTGAAGGAAGTAGTTTCATTA
>Ga0193960_1001083_pt1 | contig 11032 bp, 9 predicted proteins | sample FB_3_MG_FD_140338 | JGI IMG/M metagenome (GOLD analysis project Ga0193960, IMG submission 140338) | Microbial mat bacterial communities from the Broadkill River, Lewes, Delaware, United States - FB_3_MG | ecosystem: Environmental > Aquatic > Freshwater > River > Microbial mats | place: USA...
ACCATTTGTTCCGTTGCATCGAGCTCAATAAACAATTGCTTTTGCACAATAGTTTCTTTAGTTTCCAAATCCCAATTTAACATTTCAACCAAATCGTTTGCTGAAGTTAAAATTGCAGCTTTATTTCTTTTTATTAAATCGTTGCAACCTTTGCTAAAATTATCGGTATTTCTTCCAGGAACGGCGAACACATCTCTACTGTAAGAATTTGCAATATCGGCAGTTACTAAAGAGCCTCCTTTTTCGGCAGATTCGATAATAATTGTAGCTTCAGAAATACCTGCTACAATTCTATTTCTTTTTAAAAAATTTTCACGTTGTAAAGCATCGTTATGCCAAAAATCGGTGATAAATCCACCATTTTTATTTATTTCAGCAACATATTTTTTATGAGATTTCGGATACATTTCTTCAAAACCATGTGCCAATACTGCAATAGTTTGTAATTCGTTTCTTAAGGCAGCTTTGTGTGCGCAAATATCAACTCCATATGCAAATCCACTAACAATTATTGGATTATACGATTTTAAATCTGAAATTAATCTTTCGCAAAAATCACGTCCATAACTTGTAATATTTCTAGTACCAACAATACTAATTATTGGTTTTTTGTTAAGATTAAAATTTCCTTCTTTAAACATTAAAATTGGAGCATCAATACAGTGTTTTAATCTTTCAGGATACTTTTTATCTTCAAAATAAAAAGTTTCAACCTTATTTTTTTGAATGTATTTTAACTCAATCTCAGCTGCAGTTAAATTATCTTTATCAAACAAATGTCTAATAGTAGAAGCACCTATTCCATTAATTTTTTGAAGTATTTGTTTCTTTTCTTTTAGCACATTTCTTGCACTTCCACAATGCGATATTAACTTTTTTGCGTTAATATCTCCAATCCCTTTTGCGCGTTGCAAGGCTAAAATATACAGTAAATCTTCCTCAAGCATCTTTTAACAATTTGAAATTCAATATATAAAATTTTTGTTAATAAAAATTAATCACCTGCTATATTTTTAAGACAGTTTTCTGTTATATTTGTTTTAATGACTTTAGCAACATACATAAGCGATTTATTATACAGGTATGAATGTGTAATTGTTCCAAATTTTGGGGGTTTTGTTAGCAACGAAATTTCTGCAAAAGTGAACCATTTTACACATACATTTTATGCACCTTCTAAACAATTAACTTTTAATGCGAATTTGAAAAATAACGATGGTTTATTAGCAAATTACATTGCTTCATCAAAAAATATTTCATTTTCAAAAGCGTTAGATTATATTAATAAAGAAGTTGATTCTTGGGAGAAGACATTAAAAAATGAAGAACTTTCGATTGAAAATATTGGAACTTTTACCGTAAACGCTAATGGTAACTATATTTTTGAACCTGCTAATACCATTAATTATTTAACGGCATCTTTTGGATTGAGTTCTTACAATTCACCCGCTATAAAACGTATAGAATACCAACAAAAGGTAAAACAATTAGAGACAATTGCTCCAGTTTTACCAACTAAAGAATCTACAAGAAAAACGCCTGCTTTTATTAAATATGCTGCAAGTGCTGCTATTCTTTTTGCTATAGGAACACTAAGTTGGAATGAATACCAAAAAACTAAATACAATAACTTAGTTTTAGAAGCTGAACAACAACAGCAAAAAGTTGAAAAATCCATACAAGAAGCAACTTTTGTTATTTCTAATCCATTGCCTGCTATTACTTTAAATGTTACAAAACAAACCTATAACTACCATATTGTTGCAGGAGCATTTAGAGAGCCTATAAATGCAGAAAAAAAACTAAACGAATTGATTAAAAAAGGGTATAATGCTAAAATTTAGGTGTTAATAAATGGAATTTAACTCAGGTTTCATATATGAGCACCAATTCTAAAAATGAAGCTATTAACACCTTAAATAAGATTAAAAAAAGCATTTCTAAAGATGCTTGGTTATTAGTAAAAGAGTATTAAAAGCCTAAAATTCACAATCTCTTTTTTTTAATAAAATAGCTTTATCTTTGCCAAAATTTTAAAGGCATGACTAAAGCACCGAAAGAATCATTAACTATACTTACAGATATTGTTTTACCTGGCGAAACCAATCCGTTAGGAAACCTTTTTGGAGGTGAATTATTGGCTAGAATGGACAGAGCCTGCAGTATTGCCGCACGTAGACATTCTAGAAGAATTGTAGTTACTGCATCTGTAAATCATGTGGCATTTAACAAAGCTGTACCTGTAGGAAGTGTTGTAACCATAGAAGCAAAAGTTTCTCGCGCTTTTAAATCTTCAATGGAAATTTATGTAGATGTTTGGATTGAAGACCGAGAATCTCAAGAACGTTCTAAAGTAAATGAGGGTATTTATACATTTGTTGCAGTTGATACAACTGGAACACCTGTAAGTGTTCCTCAAATACAACCTGAAACAGTACTTGAAAAAGAACGTTTTGAAGGTGCATTAAGAAGAAAACAATTAAGTTTAATTCTTTCTGGAAAAATGAAACCTAGTGAAGCTACTGAGTTAAAAGCAATTTTTGCTTAAGCAAACGTTTTCTACTTAAAAGCCTGATGTCCAGTAATATCTAATCCCGTAATTAATAAATGAATATCGTGTGTGCCTTCATAGGTAATTACACTTTCTAAATTCATCATGTGGCGCATAATAGAATATTCCCCTGTAATTCCCATAGCTCCTAGAACTTGACGTGCTTCTCTAGCAATATTTAGAGCCATTTCAACATTATTACGTTTTGCCATAGATATTTGGGCTGAAGTTGCTTTATTTTCATTTTTTAAAGTTCCTAAACGCCATGTTAACAATTGAGCTTTAGTGATTTCAGTTATCATTTCAGCTAATTTTTTTTGCTGCAATTGCGTTGCCGCAATTGGTTTATCAAACTGTACACGCTCCTTTGCATAGCGTAAAGCTGTATCGTAACAATCCATTGCTGCACCTATTGCTCCCCAAGCTATTCCATATCGTGCAGAATCTAGGCAACCAAGTGGCGCACCTAAACCATCTTTATTTGGTAATATATTTTCTTTTGGAATTTTAACATTATCAAAAATTAATTCTCCCGTTGATGATGCTCTTAAACTCCATTTATTATGCGTTTCTGGAGTTGTGAATCCTTCCATACCACGTTCAACAATTAACCCCTTTATACGGCCTTCTTCATTTTTAGCCCAAACAACAGCAATATCTGCAAAAGGCGCATTTGAAATCCACATTTTTGCTCCATTCAATAAAAAATGGTCGCCCATATCTTTAATTTTGGTTTCCATTCCACCTGGATTCGAACCATGATTTGGTTCCGTTAGACCAAAACAACCCATAATTTCTCCTGTAGCTAATTTTGGCAAGTACTTTTTGCGTTGCGCTTCAGATCCATATTTCCAAATAGGATACATCACCAACGAAGATTGCACAGATGCTGTAGATCTAACTCCAGAATCGCCACGTTCAATTTCTTGCATAATTAAACCATAACTCATTTGATCTAGACCAGCTCCGCCATATTCTTCAGGAATATAAGGTCCAAAAGCCCCAATTTCTGCTAAACCAGTAATTATTGAAGTTGGAAATTTTGCTTCTTGAGCAGCTTCTTCAATAATTGGAGAAACCGAACGTTTTACCCATTCTCTAGCTGCATCTCTAACTAATAAATGTTCTTCGGTTAATAATGCATCTAACTGATAATAATCCGGTGCTTGAAATAAATCTTGTGACATTCTTTTAATATTATGGTTGTTACACAAATTTAGTAATTAAAGTCTTTTCAATTTAATTTTTTAAAATCTTTTATTCATTACATTTGTGTTATTATCTAAAATACTTAAAGTGAATTGATTTTGGAGCGCATAAAGTTTTAAATATACTTAAGTTATTTAAATTATGGTTACTCCAAATTATAAGCACTTTAACAACTATTATTTATGCAATACACATTAGGAAAAGAAGAAAAGTTAAAAAGTAAGAAATTAATTGAGCAACTATTTGCTGAAGGAAATCACGTAAAAGCATTTCCTTTTAGATTGATTTATTTACCAATAAACCATGGTGCAGAATTTCCTATAAAAGCAGGTTTTTCTGTACCAAAAAGAAATGTAAAATTAGCAGTTAATCGCAATAGAATTAAAAGGTTAATACGTGAAGTTTACAGAAAAAATAAACATTCTTTTACAAAAAATTTAAATGAACAGTATATTTTTATGTTTATTTATATGGCAAAAAAAGAAATAAATTATGTTGATTTAGAGTTATCTATAAAAAAGGTAATCTTAAAATTCGACACAAAAATTAAGGAAAATGAAACGAGCATGCTAAAAGGTTTACCACCCAATAACACGGCTAATAGCGAACAGCATGCATGTGCTGAGCGAAGTCGAAGTATGATCTCTAAAAAAAAATAGACACATGAAAACTAAGATTAAAAAATGGATACTTGCTGTTTTTGTAACTATTACTGTTGCTATTTCCGCTGGATTTCAATCAGATTTTTTTGAAATAGCAAAACAAATAGATATTTACACAACCATGTTTAAAGAACTAAATATGTATTATATAGATGAAGTTAATCCTGGTGAATTAACTACCAAATCTATTAATTACATGCTTGGCAATCTAGATCCTTACACAAGATTTTACGATGAACAAGGTGTTGAAGATGCTAGAATTAGAGCTACAGGAGAATATGGAGGAATTGGAGCTATTTCACAATTTAAAAACAAAACAGTAACTATTAGAGAAATATTAAAAAATTCACCTGCAGAAAAAGCTGGATTAAAACCTGGAGATAAAATTTTGAAAATTGGAGATCTTGAGGTTAAAGATTTTGAAGAAAGTGGTATTTCGAGTGTCTTAAACGGATTGCCTAACACTAAAGTAACACTTAAAATTGAACGTCAAAATAAAACATTAGATATTGAAATAACCCGAAAAAAAATTACACAAAAAGCAGTACCATTTTATACAATGATTGACGCTGAAATTGGTTATATTTCGTTTGTAAAATTTAATGAAAAAGCAGCTGAAGAAGTAAAAGCAGCCTTCTTACAATTAAAAGAAGAAGGTATGAAAAAACTAATTATCGATGTTAGAAGCAATCCTGGAGGTTTATTAAATGAAGCTGTATCAATAGTTAACTTTTTTATACCAAAAGATAAAATTATAGTTACCACAAAAGCTAAAACTAAGAAAGAAAGTGCAACTTATAAAACCAGAAACGAACCTATAGATTTAGAAATTCCATTAACAATCTTAATCAATAACCGTTCTGCTTCGGCTTCAGAAATTTTAGCAGGAGCTTTACAAGATTATGACAGAGCTGTAGTGCTTGGCGAACGTTCTTTTGGTAAAGGTTTAGTGCAACGCTACAAACCATTATCTTATGGCACACAAATGAAATTAACAATTTCAAAATATTATACACCTAGCGGAAGATGTATTCAAGAACTAGATTATACAAATAGAGACGATAAGGGAAATATTCCAAAATTTTCCGATGCCGGAAGAGAAACTTACACCACAGAAAAAGGAAGAACTGTATATGGCGGTGGTGGAATTTTACCAGATGTTGAAATTAAAAAACCCACCACCACAAAAACAACAGAAATATTACTAAATTCAGATGCGTTTTTTAACTATGCTACCAACTATTTTTATAACAACTCTACAATTTTAGAACCATCAAAATTTAATTTAAAAGAAGATGATTTTTATTCGTTATTAAAATATTTGAGTAAAAACCAGAGTGATTTTGAAACTGAAACTGAAACTAAATTTAACAAAGCACTTGAAAAAGCTACTTCAGAAAATTTAGACAAAAACTTAGCAAAAAAATATACTGATTTATTGGAAGCTATTCATTCAGAAAAATTAAATGAATTAGAGAAAAACAAAGTAGAAATTATAGACAAATTAACCGAAGAAATTGTAAAACGCTATTATTATATAGAAGGTGTTTACCAACAAAAATCTGTATTTGATTCTACCATTTTAAAAGCAACAACCATTTTAAATAATGTTTCAGAATATGAGAGCCTTTTAAAATAAAAACGATTCGATAATTCAACAAATTAACAATTCAACAGAGATATGTATCTTTGCACTTCAAATATAAAAGTATGACACAAGCAAAAATTCACAATAGAACTAGAGCACAAGAATCTTCCAATGCTATAGAACGTTTATACATTTCTATGCGCCATTTATTTAGTAGAGGTTTTTACAAACCAATGGGAATTTCAGGTGATGCTTTGCGAGAATCTTTACTTTTATTACGTCCAGAAATTTATGGATCAATTGCTGAAGAAAAAGTAGAATTAAATGGATTAATTTATGTTATTGAGAGGCTTCCAACAGGAATTGAAGAATGTAGATTTATTAATTTAACATCAGATGAAGGCTATTCAAAATCGCATTTTAAGGCAATTATTCCACCAAAAAGAAGAAGAAATTGCTTTAGAATAGATAAAGACCAAATGAATATTGAGGTTACAAGAGGAAGATCTGAAATCTATGATATTCTAACACACTTAACATTTCTATTTGTTGAATCTCATAAAATTGCAAATAAAGTTCTAATTGATAATGGCACTAAAACAATACGAGAATGGAATAAATTAGAAGATGTAGTGCTTCATAATAAAAAAATAAATGGAGACGATCGCGATATAATGCTGGCACATTTAGCAAGCATTTTAGGTAGAACTTTTGAAGAAGCGTTAAGTGTGTACCTAATTTTAAGTGTTAAAGATAATCCTGATAGGTTTTTTCAAATTATTTATTGGTTAGGAAAATTGGCAATTAATGAAAGAGTACATAACCTAAAAAGAGAAATTAACTTTAGCCCCGTTTTACGCGAACGCATTGGACATCATATTTTTGGTGAAATTTGGGCAACTAATATTAAAAAAGTATTAGAAGAAAACGATTTGCTAAAAAGACCAATTCATATAATAAGTGCAAATATGCACAGTGTAATGAATTCTATTTATGCGCCAATTGTTTTACCAAAACAAATTAAAGATAATGACTTAATTTCTTTATTTCAATTGCTAAGCAAAGATGAAAATGAAGATTTACGTCATCAAGTAAAAGAATTTGCAGGTGACAATGGACTATTTTACATTAAAGACACTTTTGGAACCAATATTAATGTACAAGTAATTGATACCGAAAAAATTGATATTTCTAAAACACAATATACACTAGAACATAGCTTAATTGAAGACGAAAAACCTGTTATTATTGTAATGGATTATGCATTTGGTGAACAGGCTTACGAAACAATGGATGAGCTCTTAAAACCTTATAAAGACAGTAAAGGCAAAAAACACCATTTAAATGTAGACTCTGTTTCTATAATGGGTAAAGCAGGAATTTTAGAAGGTGGAAAAGGTGATATTATGATTCCATCTTCACATATTTTTGAAGGAACAGCGGATAATTATCCGTTTAAAAATCAACTTAAAAAGAACCAATTTGAAGACTGTGGTGTAAATGTTTATACAGGAGCAATGGTAACTGTTTTAGGTACATCGCTTCAAAATAAAGATATTTTAAAATTCTTTCACGATTCTACCTGGAAAGTTACAGGTCTTGAAATGGAAGGCGCTCACTATCAAAAAGCAATTCAGGCAGCTTCAAAAATTAGAGGAAATATTTCAAAAAAAGTAAAAGTTAGGTATGCATATTATGCTTCAGATAATCCTTTAGAAACAGGAAGCACCTTAGCTTCAGGAGGTTTAGGGACAACCGGAGTATTACCAACATATGTTATTACTCAAAAAATATTAGAACAAATTTTTTAATTCAACACTATAAATAGCTTAAAAATAAATTTACAAATGAACGTATTAATACTTGGATCAGGAGGAAGAGAACACGCAATAGCATGGAAAATAGCACAAAGCAACTTATTAAATAAGCTGTTTATTGCTCCAGGAAATGCTGGAACAAAGGACGTAGGTAGTAATTTAAATATTAATCAAACTGATTTTGAAGCTGTAAAAAAGGCTGTTTTAGAACATCAAATTAAACTGGTTATTGTAGGTCCAGAAGATCCTTTAGTTAAAGGAATTCACGATTTCTTTTTAAATGACACTGAATTAAAAAACATTCCGGTAATTGGACCTCAAAAATACGCTGCACAACTAGAAGGAAGTAAAGAATTTGCAAAAGAATTTATGTACAGACATAATATTCCAACAGCTGCTTACAAAAGTTTTACAGCTAATAATTTAGATGAAGGATATGCGTTTTTAGAAACCTTAACAGCTCCTTATGTTTTAAAAGCTGATGGTTTAGCTGCCGGAAAAGGCGTGTTAATTTTAAACGATTTACAAGAAGCCAAAGACGAACTAACAGAAATGTTAGCCAACAAAAAGTTTGGAGAAGCAAGTAATAAAGTAGTTATTGAAGAGTTTTTAACAGGAATAGAACTTAGCTGTTTTGTACTAACAGATGGAAAAAGTTATGTTACTTTACCTAGCGCAAAAGATTATAAAAGAATTGGCGAAGGAGATAAAGGTTTAAATACCGGAGGAATGGGAGCTGTTTCGCCAGTACCATTTTTAACTGAAGAATTAATGGAAAAAATAGAAACTCAGGTTATTAAACCAACAATTAATGGGTTTCAAAAAGATGCTATTAATTATATTGGTTTTGTATTTATTGGATTGATTTTAGACAAAGGAGAAGTTAAAGTAATTGAATACAATTGCCGAATGGGAGATCCGGAAAGTGAAGTTGTAATTCCACGAATTAATAGTGATTTTTTAGATCTTTTAATAGCTGCAGGAAATAAAGAATTACATACTAAAACCATTGAATTTAAAAAAGAAAGTGCGTGTACAGTTATGTTAGTTTCTGGCGGATATCCAGAAGCTTACGAAAAAGGAAAAGAAATTTTTGGTTTAAATTCTATCGAAAATTCTATCCCTTTTCACGCAGGAACTACTATTAAAGATGAAAAAGTTGTTACAAACGGTGGAAGAGTACTTGCAATTACATCATACGGAACTAATTTTAATGAAGCTTTAAAACAATCCTATAAAAATATTGACAAACTATGTTTTGATGGTATGAATTTTAGAAAAGATATTGGTTTTGACTTGTAAAAAAAAATTCTTGTTGCACCATTAAATTGGGGCTTAGGGCACGCAACACGTTGTATTCCAATAATAAATGCATTAATAGAGGCTAATTACGAACCTATTTTAGCAAGTGATGGCAATGCTTTAGTATTGCTTCAAAAAGAATTTCCTTTATTAAAAAGTTATGCATTACCTTCTTACAATATAAAATACTCTAAAAGCGGCAAGAATTTAAAATTTAAGCTGCTTTTAAGTATTCCATCTGTTATTGCGGCAGTAAAAAAAGAACACAAAATAGTAGCTCAAATTATTAAAAAAGAAGGTATTGTTGGAAGTATTTCTGACAATAGATTTGGCGTTTACAATTCCAATATACCAGCTGTTTATATTACACATCAGTTAACTGTTTTGTCTGGAAAAACAACAGGAATTACTTCAAAAACACATCAAAAAATTATTAAAAATTTTAATGAATGTTGGGTTCCAGATTTTGAAAATGAGCTTAATTTTTCAGGAGATTTAGGGCGCCTAGAAACAACAGATTTTAATTTAAAATATCTTGGAATTTTAAGCAGATTTAAACCCGTAAAATGTACTAATAAATACAACCTATTAATAGTGCTTTCTGGACCAGAACCACAACGGACTTTATTAGAAAATAAACTGTTCTTGGAACTTAAAAACTATCAAGGGAAAGTGCTTTTTGTAAGAGGAACTTTAGAAAACAACTTAAAATTAGAAACTTCAAACTTGACTATTGGGCAATCAAGAAATATTAAAATTAGAAATTATTTGCTAAAAGATGCTCTTGAAGAAGCTCTAAATGAAAGTGAAATTGTTATTGCTCGTTCTGGGTATTCATCCATAATGGATTTGGCAGTTTTGGGTAAAAAAGCTTTTTTTATTCCTACTCCTGGTCAATTTGAGCAAGAATATTTAGCAAAAACATTAAAAGATAAATTAATTGCGCCTTTTTCAAATCAGCAGGATTTCTCATTAGAAAAACTCAATGAAATTGTAAATTATACAGGATTTAAAAAAACCAAATCCAAATTTAATTTAAGTAACTTTCATCTTTTCGAGCGTAAATGAAAACTCTGAACCTTTACCGAATTCACTTTTTACAAAAATTTGCTCGTTGTGCGATTCTAATATATGCTTAACAATAGAAAGTCCTAATCCTGAACCACCTTGATCTCTAGAGCGGCTTTGATCAACTCTATAAAAACGTTCAAAAAGTCTTGGTAAATACTCTTCTTTAATTCCTTCACCATCATCTATAACTTTTACCAACACTTTAGCATCCATTTTTTCAACACTTACCATAATAGTGCCATTTTTTTTGGCATATTTTATAGCATTTACAATTAAATTGGTAAGTACTTGTTCTATTTTTTCAACATCTGCAATAACCATTATAGGGAAAATATAATGTTTATTAAAATGCATTGAAACATTCCTTTTTTTGGCTTTCATTTCTAGCAATTCAAATACTTCTTGCACTAATTCTAAAATATTAAATGGTTGCTTGTTTAAAACCAAATCGGCCGATTCTAATTTCGAAATTAAATCTAAATCCTTAACAATTGAAATAAGCCTTTCAACACCCTTATTAGCGCGTTTAAGGTATTTTTTACTAATTTTTTTATCATCCATAGCGCCATCAGCTAATGTTAATAAATAGCCTTGTACAGTAAATAGTGGTGTTTTTAATTCGTGAGATACATTTCCTAAAAAATCTCTTCTATAATTTTCTCGTAAATGTAAATTAGCAATTTGCTGTTGTTTAAATTCAGCAAATTTCTGAACTTCTCTAGAAAGAGCATCAATATCTGATGTGATTACAGTTTTATTAAAATCGGAACGGTCTAGAACCGAAACCCGATCGTATATTTTTTTAATACGTGTATAAATAAATTTCTCTAAT
>Ga0193960_1001086_pt1 | contig 11024 bp, 7 predicted proteins | sample FB_3_MG_FD_140338 | JGI IMG/M metagenome (GOLD analysis project Ga0193960, IMG submission 140338) | Microbial mat bacterial communities from the Broadkill River, Lewes, Delaware, United States - FB_3_MG | ecosystem: Environmental > Aquatic > Freshwater > River > Microbial mats | place: USA...
GGTTAAACACGGGCAAATTCTTGGTGGCGCAGAGGAAGTAGGTTTTGAGTTACCCGAAATAAATTATGCCAAAATCGCTGAAGCTATGGGTATTGAAGGTATTACGGTGAGAACACCTGCTGAGTTAATGGCAATTGACTGGCAACGTTTAGGCAATAAAAAAGCACCAACCATGATTAACTTAGTCATCGATAGTGATGAAATTCCTCCTATGGGACAACGAGTTAAAGGTTTATCGGATCAAAACGAATCAGCTACGCCAGGTGGTTAGTTTTAGGTTCGCCAAAAAAGGCAATGCACTTATTTTACCGGCAGCTTCCTTGGTGCCTTGCCAACATATTCAATATCTTCGCAAGCTAACGGTAGGAAGGTGCCAGCAGTATTATCGTTTGCTTCAGCAAAACAAGCATGAACGCCAGAGTGAACCCAAGTGCTATAAATCCGGTATATTTCATTTACGCTAAAACCTTCATCAACAAGAAATGCTGTGACATAACCGACATAGTTCATATTTTCTTGGTAATGCTCTGCTAATGTTTTATGTATTTCAAAAGCCAAGGTTAAGTGCTTTTTCTCGATAAAACCTAACGATTTAGAGACTTTCTCCATTGCTTCAACTCTTTCATCTCCAGTGGCAATTGGCCTTGCATAACCAACTATCACAGGCTTGTTACCAGGTTTAGTAAATTTACTCTCAAGTTCTTTTTGAATAATTTCTAAAGGTGTTTTTCCTTGTTTCGACCAGGCCATTGCTCGAATTATAAATTCTGCTCCACCCATAATAGAGCCAGGACCATACATACGAGAATCAGCCGATAATATCCCAGCAGCAACTCCTGCTACTGGCGAACCTTGAGTTGTACCTATCAATGAACCATTTTGATTACACCATATCCTTGAATCAGGCCAGCTTAAACAGATAAAGCTGGCTTCAAACCAATGCGCCAGCTTTTCACTCGGTAGCTTACCGGTGACATTTAAAACCAAGGTTTGAAAGAACGACTTCTTGCCGACAAGGTCGTCCATCATAGAAAAACCACAATTGTAAATGGCTTCTCCAATACGCCAACCGCCTCTGTTTGTAATTATTTTACCGCGATTTTTTTGCCAAATATTTTTAGACTGGTTTGATTTCATAATCTTCGTCTTTTAAAAAGGGTATTTCAGTAATAGGTTTATCAGCGAAGCTGACTCCATGAGCTAGGGCTCCAGGGCTAGCAAGTATTTGAAAAAGTCCAGCCCCAACTCGAGGCGGTATTCCAAGATCAAGTAATACTCCCGCTACAATTGATGCTAAGCGCCAACCACAGTTTTTATCACTAGGCAAATTGTCAATAAATTTTTGGCACCAAGCAAGATGTCCTTCATCAGGACAATCTTTTATAAACCTATCTTTAACATCTAATAAAAAAGGAGATTGCCCTCTAAAATCTGTACCAAACCCCGGTGCGATTATCCAATCACCTTCTTCATCATCTGGTGCATCAACTAAGCATTGTTTAGCTACTCTAGAGGCATCTTTATCAATGTTATGCTTAATAAACCTCATTGCATTTTCTACTTCTTTTGAACCACCATAATTACCGCTCATTCCCATGACAGCAATCGGGAGTATGTGGTTTACGTCAGTTCGACCAACTCCTGCATTGGCACCTGCTCTCGAAGCTGCGTTTCTTGGACCTTGATTCATTAAGAATATTGATAATTTGGTGAGTATTTTATTTTCTAAAGCGTTAGGTAATTCACCTTTGAAAATCAAAAAAAGGTTATCAATAGGATTACAGTGATCCATTAAATCAAGTACATTGTAACCATGTGTATAAGTTGTTTTACTAAGAAATTCATTATCCTTGCTAGGTATTTCTAACGTAATACGACTCTTTATTTTTGCAGAAAACTGCTCATTTCTGCTTTCAATATTAACCTTTCTACTATTCATGATAATTACTCATATTAGAGATTTTTACTTAATTGAAGAGAGAAGGAGCGACCTTGAATGGGGTAGTCTGATATTGGCCCCATTGCTGCGGGAACTAACGGGTGAGATGGCTCATAAGCGGACTCATCCGTTATATTTTTGCCAATAAGTGATACTTTCCATACATGATCATTATCAATCGCCCAATGTAAAGCAAAATCTAAAGTGGCGTAATTATCTAAAGGAGGACGTGTGTCTCCAAGTTGTCTCGCTCTTTTGCCGACCCAATTTAATTTAGCATTAAAGTTTATTGACTCAGTTAACTGGCTATCGTACATCGCATTAAAAAGTTGGCGAGGAGCCATGATAATGGTTTGCTTTGTTTTATCGTCTTCTGAATGTTGCCAAGAGTAGTTTATCTTCCACAAACCCGTGATGTTTTTCCAAGATAATTCGCTTTCAAAACCATAGCCGGTTTGCCCTCGAGCATTTTGTGCTGTTGTGGTTGTTGTGCCTTGATCAGGTATGAACTCAATTAAATTTTTACTTTCATAAGCGAACAGGTTGGTGGACCAATTGATGTCTTCATTAACTCTTTGGTTAACGCTAAACTCAATGGTATCAATGGTTTCAGGAGAAAGGTTAGGGTTACCTAAGCCAACGGGGTTATTTATTGCGTACAGGGTATCAAATGCGGGAGCTCTAAATGCCCTACCGTAGAGAAATTTTGAAGAAGTACTTTGTGTCATTTCCCAAACTAATGCGAACCTCGGATTTACTGTTGAGCCAAAATCATCATAATAATCATAGCGAATACCTGCAGTTAGCTCCCAATCATTGGCAAACTTCCATTGGTCTTGCAAACTAATATAACTATTTAGTCGGTCGACATCTTTAACAAAGATATATGGGGTGTTGCTAACATCTGTTAGTGTGCCATCTACTATAATCGGTTGACCTAATGAAAAAAGTTGGCTGACCTGTCCCATATCAAGTACACCTGGACCAAAGTTTTTTTCTTCTCTTGCGGTAAGTTTTCTTTGCGAAACCCCTAGTCCAATTCTAACTTGGTGATCATGGTAGTTTGCAGATAGCGCATTGAAATCAATTGAGTTTAATACTTCCTTAGGCTGAGGGTTACCTTTGAGTCCCTCAGTAAATAAACCAATGCCAACAGGAGAAACTAAGTTCATATTACCATCTGAGCCTAAAGGAACGAGTGCACCTGGTGGCAAAATAGTGAACTCTGCTTTGGTTTCCAGTTGATAATAGTTATAAAGCACTTTGGCATCCCAGCTTGATAATTTCCAGTCGTAGGCTAAATCAAACTGGTAAATGGTTGAATTTTGCTTTCCTGTAGGGTCAAGCGCCTGAGCTGCGCCAACGCCTTGTCCAGCATTGTTATTCTCCCAATACCAAAAGTTTCCTTTGATGTGTTCTGTTGCAGCTGAGAGTCGAACGTCTAAAATGTCATAATGAGTGTCTACTGGCCCAGGAGCCAATGAAACGTTAGTTCCTATGACCTCATCAAAAATTGACTGTAAATCCCTTGTCATGATGCGATCTTCATCGCCATCTCCTTTTAAACTTTCAATAGAGACACCAAAGTTTACTTGTTCCGTTGAAAAGGAAGTTTTGTACCACGCATTAGAAGAGTTAAAGCTACCGTAACTAAAGCCATAACTACTTTGCTCTAAAGCTGTAATATCTTGGGTGATGACATTGACGACACCTGAATATGCATCAGCGCCATATACTGCTGAGCCAGGGCCTCGAATCACTTCAATTCTATCGATTGTGTGAACAGGCATTTGAAAGGTTTCTGGTCTCGCACCTGTGTACTCTTCTCTTACGGGCAAACCATTAATGAGAAACAGGACTTGTGGATTTTGATCGGTATGAATGCCTCGTATTGAAAAAGAATTGTTCATACGGTTGAAAGGCGACGGGTAAACATGAAGACCAGGAACATTTTCTAGTGCTTCTGCCACGGTTTTTGCGCCCATATGAGCAATTTGTGTAGCGGAAATAACTGTAGCGACAGAGGGCGCTTTTTTAATTAAGACTTTATTACCGGTAGCTATACTGACAAATTCTTCATCACCATAGAAGTCAGCTAAACTGTCTTCGCTGTCTTGTTCATAATACTCTTCGGGAAGAAAGGAAACGGTTTCGGTTTTTTGGCCAAATGCCGTTGGAGTATGTATTGATAATGCTGTTAGTATTGATAAAGAGATATATTTCATAGAAAAAGACATTTGTACTCTCCGCTTATTATTATTTTTTATCGCTAATTTCACGCTCATCCCAAACTAAAGGGATTTTTACACTAAAAGTTGAACCTACATTAACTTCACTATTTACCGTGAGTTTTCCGCCCATAAGTTGGCAAAAGTTTTGAGTAATAGCCATACCTAACCCTGTTCCTTCAAACCGACGTGTTTGACTACCATCGACTTGGGTGAACTGTTCAAAAATATAATCAAGCATATCTTTGGCGATACCCACACCAGTATCTTTTACAGAAAAATAAAGAAATGCTAAATCGTTATGGATATGAAAAGTAATCTCACCATTTTTGGTAAATTTACAGGCATTACTTAATAAATTTAAAAATACTTGCATCAACTTTTGTCTATCAATAAATAACGTTGGCGCTAACTCACCTATATCCATGCTTAACTTGTTATTGTTTGCTGCTGCCATTGGCGTGACAGTTTCAATTGTTTCGTTAAGCAATTGCTGTATATCGGTCTCTTTAGCATGAAGGTCCATTCTGCCAGCTTCAATTTTTGCCAGATCAAGAATGTTGTTTATTAGCGCTAGTAAGTTGTTTGCACTGCGAATGCTTTTGTTGAGATCTTCTACTTGAGCGTCCATACACTCTAGTTCTAAATCTTCTCTTACTAAATCAGTGTAGCCTATAATCGCTTGTAATGGGGTTCGTAATTCATGGCTAATGTTGGCAAGAAATTCAGATTTGTGACGACTTGCTGTTAAAGCGCCATCTCTTGCAACGACAAGCTCCTGTGTTCTTATTTCAACTTCAGACTCTAAAGTGTCCCTACTTTTTGCTAACTCGGCATTTTGTACTTCCAAAATAGCCATAAGCTGATTATAAGCGTGAGCAATCTGTCTTAGTTCAAGGGCACCTGATATTGTTGCTTTAGGGTAACGTCCCGTTTCACGGGCTGTTTCCATTGTCTGCGATAGTGCGAGTAATGGCTTAGTCATTTTAGTAATGATAAAACGCATCAATAAGGCAAGCAGTAGTGCGATTAAACACCCCGTCACTATATTACTGATAAAGATGGTACGTTGAATTTGGTGAAGCTCTTTCTTGCTGTATTCAACTAAAACATAACCTAATAATTCATGTGCTGGCATTTCGCTATCAGGTTCGATTAACTCACTATCATATTGTTCGTCTTGCAAATACACGGGTGAGCTAAATACCCAAAACTTATCGGATTCATGTATGAGTTGGCTATAATGTTTTAGTGCGTTAATGTCTGGCACTAGATCGTTTATCGGGATGGACTCTGATGATAACAACACCTCACCGTCAATATTAAATATTGAAACCGCCATTATTGGTCTAAAGCCTAAGGTACTAGCTACTGCTTCATTGGCATTTTCTATACTTCCTGTTACTAAGGCTAAAATACTTTGCTCAGCAAAGTTGTGGGTGATTTGTAGGCCATTTTCAATAGTCGCTTCACTGATGGTTTTACTACTTTGCCAAGCGGTTAGTGCGGAAGTGGTGAGTGCAAGAATTATCACCATAAACAAAAACAAGCTTAATAATTGGCTTTTAAAGCTGCTTTTATATGGAAATAAATCTGAAAACTGCATCATATAAGGTTACTTCGGGAAGGTGAGCTTAAAAGCTTCTTGCTGCTTACTTGTGTATTTAAAGCCTAGGTGTGCAGCGGTTCTTAAATTGACAGCAAGTAGTGTTGATTTCAAAGGAGCAAAGTTCTTTTGCATTGGCTGTTGTGACAGCTCATTTACCATAGTAAACAGTTGTGCTCCCATAGAGAAATTGTCTGGGTAGGTTGAAAACAAAACCCCTCGTTTTGCATGAGAAGGTTTACTTGAAAAAACGACCACTTCTTTTGACCAAGCTTTCTCTAAAATGAGTGGTAACGTCACTTTATCATTTGAAGCAACTCTATCTAATGGTAGCCAAATAGCGTCCTTGTTGGAGATGTCGGTTTTAAAAAGGTTTTTATAATAACTAAAGGCTTGTTTTGTGCTCGTGACTTTATGGGCATTTAGCACTAAACCTTTATCGATAGCTGCTTGCTTAGCGATATCAAGCAACCATTCACTTTGCTTACTGTAAGCAAAGTGAATATTTTTAACGGTTGGTGCAATATCGGTTAAATAGTCAAATAAAGCGGATGGTGCAGTAATTAAACTGATGCCAGACAAACCATTAGGGCTGATAGGTAAAGCGCCAGAAACTATTTGAAATGACGAGCGACCATCTTCTTCTTTATAAACAGAGAGTTCTTTTGCTAACTTCCAGCCTAATCTTCCTAAAACTATCGCTTTCACAATGCCATTTGCTTTGAGGTTAGCTGCTATGTTTTGGCTGTTGAAGCTTTTCTCTAAAATAATACGTTCAAACTCAATTGGTTGTGACGAGGATGTTGCTTCGCTGTAACTACCTTCAATTATGGCTTGGTAAATACTACGATATGGCTCTTTTGAACGTGGATAAAAGATAGCTATTCTTTGACTTGAGGATTCAACGGAGCTTGAGTCGCTTGCGAATGCCACCTTCCCATAGAAAAATGCCCATGACAACAGACAGGAAAAGAAGAGAGTAATTGAAAAGAGCTTTTTCAAGAAGTTACTTCCCAATGGGTGAGACCAAATATAATTAAGACAATGCTGAGTATACACTTATAACAAAAAGGGTCAAAAGTACCATGAATACTTTTGACCCTTTTTTATTGGTTAATATGTTTTAAAACAAAGAATTGAATTTGTTATTAAAAGTTATAAACCAGCGTTAGTGATGTTTCTGTGTTAGTGTTTTCAAACTCTGGCTCTACTTCAGTGTCGTAATCAATACGAAGAGCAAACTTAAGCTGCATAGATTCAATTAACTTAGTAGTAATTGATGTTTCAGACTGATAAACACTATTTTTGCCAGACTCAAACGTTTGCTTAGCTACTAAGTATTGTTTGAATTCAACAAACTCATTAATTTTAGTCGTGTAAAGTGCTTGTGCTTGTACGATGAAGTTTGTTTCTTCATTTTCTGGTTGAGTGTCGGTTTGACGAATAACGTCATATTTTACACCCGGGCCAATATCAGCAAAAAGTGAACTGGTTTCAGTGTCTATCCAATGACGACCCCAACCTGCAGATAACGAGCTTTGGCTTTCAAAACCACTGAACTTATCTTGTTGGTAACCTAAGTTAGCATATAAGTAGTTTTTGCCATTTTCATGTAATGCGTAGTTAGTTTGTGCTTTTAAATCCCACTTGTTATCTGTGGTGACAAACTCTTTATCGCCAGTTTCGTCATCTTTTTCTTCAAGTTTTTTTGCTAACGCATTAACAGCAAGAAGATTAGTCCATTGGTTCTTTTTATGTTTTACATTAAAGCCAGCTTTAATGTCGCCACTTTTGGTGTTACCTGATTTGAATAAAAAACCAAGTTCTGCTGACATCGTTAATTCTGAAGCATCTTTTGCTTCTTCAGCAACAGCAGTTTGGCTAGCCAATGGTAATAAACATAGTGCGGTAATCGCTAATTTTGATTTCATGATCATCCTTTACAATTTGATGTGATGTGCAACTCCCCTTTGAAATACGAGCTCTTTTATAAGGTTCAAAAGGGAGCAGAGAATAATTTGACGCGATTCTAACAAATTTTTAACACTAGCTGTGCAATTTTTGTAAAGTTTTCTGAGTTTTTTTCTCTTTTAATTATCTTTTAAGGTCGATGAAAAAAGTGATTACAATTTGGCTTTAAAATTTATTGCTTTAACATCGACCCAGTGACAAATTATGTTTCATTCAACAATATAGTTTCGCCAGTGGAAAGTCCTGAAATAACATTGACTTGGTCAACACTGACGCGATTGCCCACTCTGATAAAACGTTTTTGTTTAATACCATTCTCGACTAGCCAGACAAAATCGAGTTGACCTATTTGAGTAATACTTGAGGTAGGAATTGTTATTTTCTCGCTAAAATCTGCGGGAATTAGCATGCGAGCATACATGCCCGGCAGTAAGCCTTGCTGATAATCAATACTGACTTTAACTAAAAAGCTACGTGAGCCAGTATTAGCTGCTGGAACTATTTCTTCTACTTTGCCTTGAAATACCTTCATTAAGCTAAGCAATTCAACATTAATGGTTTGCCCTGGCTGTAATGTTAAGGCAACGGCTTCTCTAACTTGTGCCTCAACTCTCAATGAAACCGGGTTATATAGCGCAAGTAATTTTGTCCCAGGCTGCGCTGTATTGCCTGGCTCGGTAAAGCGATCGACCACTTTACCAGAAATAGGTGATTTGATTGTGGCATAACTTAAGGCGGTTACTGCTTGAGCTTTACTTTGTTCGGCGGCGGTTAATTCGGCGCTAATACTATCGAAATTAGCTTTGGCTTTATCAAGATCAAACGCTGAAGCGATTTTCTTTTCAAATAACTCTTTAGCACGTTCAAAGTTGGCTTGTGCCTCTTGTACTCTGGCATTGATAGCTGTTATCTGTTGCTCAGCTTCTTTGACTTGCGCTAATAAATCGCTTTTCTCTAACTCGATTAATATATCGCCTTGTTTTACGTCATCACCTGCTCGCACATTGACTTTGGCCACTCTTGCCAACATACGAGAAGAAATGGTTGTCCCTTGTTTTGCAACTAAACTTGCCGCAACACCTTCAATGTTTTGCGTTAATTGACTTTGCACGATAAAGGTATCGGCTTTGTTAATTTGGCTATCTACTGTTAAAGGTAGTGTTTCTGGTGCGATTTGCTCATTAAAAAAGCCTGCTAACCAAGCAACCATCAATAATAAAATAATCAAGGCTATGCTAGGTACTAACCATGAAGCTTTTTTAGTTGAGCTATTTGGGTTTGAATGTTTTGCTGTCATGTTACACCTTTTGAGTGTCAATAGTTGTTGATGCTTGCTGTTTGGCCACTTCAGTGTTTTTTTCTGGTTGATCAAACACTAATGAGTAGACAATAGGCACCACTAACAAAGTAAAAATGGTTGAAGAGATAATGCCAAAAATAATGGCGATGGCGAGGCCACTAAATACAGGATCTAATGTGATGATTAAATTACCGAGCAATGTTGTGCCAGCCGTTAATAACACAGGACGCATACGAACAGCACCTGCTTGTAATAATGATTCTTTAATTGTTAAGCCTTGCTGTTGCGCCTGGTTAATAAACTCAATCAAGATGAGCGAGTTACGCACAACAATGCCAGCGAGTGCAATCATGCCTATCATGGCTGTTGCCGTAAATAGCACAGGTTCAGGTGCTCCTGCAATTTCCCTTTCACCGAACTGATTTAATAGAAAAAAGCCGGGCATAATACCAATAACCGTTAAGGGAATTGCCGACATAATAATGCCCGATAATGCCGCAGAGCCCGTTTGAATACGCAGTACAATAAATATTGCGGTTAAGGCAAAAGCAAAGGCCAGCCCCATGTCACGAAATACTCTAATGGTAATTCGCCATTCACCCTCGCCACTAAACGACAATTTAATATCTTCTGGTAGTTGCCAATATTGCTTTGCGCCACTAGTTAAGAAGGTTCGTGTTGACCAATGGGGGCTTTTTGTTTCTTTATTGGCTATTGCTGGAGATGATTCGCTACTATTTTCATTGGTTTGCAAGTCACTGGTAATGTCAGCAATGACTTCAGCAGGTGTTCTGCCTGATATATCAGCAGTGACATAAACAACAGGTTTTAAGTCTTTACGAAAAATAACTTTATCATTAACCGATTGTTCAAATCGACCTAGCTCACCCAATGACACTATAGATTGTGGTGCCATATCAATACCTTGCGGTGTTTGACTTTGCACAATGCCTGCTTCACCTTTTACGGTGATTCTCGATAAATGGTTTAAGGTTTCTCGTTCATCAATGGCGAGTTTTAATTTAATCGCCAGTGGTGTGGCTTCTTGCTCTAAGTGTAAATAACTGACTACTTCACCTTGGTTAGCAATGTTAAGTACTTGGTTAATATTTTGTGTAGAAACACCAGATAAAGCCGCCTTGGTTTTATCGGTAACAAAGCGTTGCTGGCTTTGGCTATCACCCACGGTAGTGTCAACCTCTACCACATGGGGCTCTGCTTCGAGACGTTTGGCCACGATTTTTGATGCGTTTCTTAAGGCATCATAAGAGGTGAACTCATTACCATAAACTTCAGCCACTAAGGTACTTAATACCGGAGGGCCAGGTGGTACTTCCACAACCTTTATTTTGATATTGCCAGATTCAAGTGATTGATTTAACGGTGCAAGCAAAGCGCGTAAACGTAATACAATTCCGTGAGATTGATGTTCGCGCTGACTTTTATCCAATAAGGTTAAGCGTAAGTCTGCCAAGTTATTTGCATGACGTTGATAATACTGTCTGACCATACCGTTAAAGTCGATAGGTGAGGGCAGTCCAACATAGCTTGCTATGGCAACTACTTCAGGTAGCTGCTGGCTAATGAGCGACACTTTCTTGGCCATAGCCGCGGTTTGTTCAAGGCTTGCCGATTCAGGCATGTCGATAATAATTTGTACTTCATTTTTATTATCGTAAGGCAATAATTTTAGTGGAACCAGTCTTAACACAGGTAACATAGCTGCCAGTATAAATAAGGCTAACACTAACCATAGTGCGGTTTTTCCTTTGCGCTTATCTTCAAGTAATGGCGTTAATAATTTACGGTAAAAGCGTGTAAAGCCTGTTTGTTCCACTGAGGTGTTAACGGCTGAATTATCTTGCTTGGGGGCTTTGATAAATTTGGCTGCCAGCCAAGGCGTCACTAAAAAGGCAACAAGCGTTGAGCTAATTACACTTAAAGGTACGTTAAATGCCATCGGCGCCATGTAAGGACCCA
>Ga0193960_1001087_pt1 | contig 11016 bp, 8 predicted proteins | sample FB_3_MG_FD_140338 | JGI IMG/M metagenome (GOLD analysis project Ga0193960, IMG submission 140338) | Microbial mat bacterial communities from the Broadkill River, Lewes, Delaware, United States - FB_3_MG | ecosystem: Environmental > Aquatic > Freshwater > River > Microbial mats | place: USA...
GTTGACCACCAGAAAGCTCAACAGGGCGTCTATCTTCTAATCCTTCAAGGCCAACAGCATGCATTATGCTTGATACACGCTTTGCTCTTTCTTGGGCAGAAATACCTTGCAGTAACATAATATATTCTATGTTCTCTTTTGCACTTAATACAGGTATCAAATTATAGGCCTGAAAGATGAAACCAATATGATCTCGCCTAAAATCTGAAAGTTCAGAGCCCGTCATTTGACTAATGTGTCTACTATCAAGCAATACGTCACCACTTGTCGGGCTATCTAGCCCACCAATGAGTTGCAATAGCGTTGATTTACCCGACCCCGAAGGACCAATAATGGCAGTAAATTCACCTTTTTCAATGGTTAAGTTGGCATTGGTTAATGCTTTAACTAAGGTATCTCCTTGACCAAAATGACGACATAATGCTTTAGTTTCAATAACGGTCGCGCTATTCACTAAATCATCATTTTTTTGGTTATCTTTTTGAGCTAAAGTAGTCATAAAGGTTGCTCTTGTTAAAGTGTTTTTCGCATAGCAAAAGAGGGTTGTAGCCTAGCAGCATGAGCGGCTGGATATATGCAGGCAAGTACCGTAACCAATAGCGTAGCTAACGCCATTTTTATAAAACTCGTGATATCTACGATTAAATAAATAGGCTCATTGAGTGTCATACCTGTCATTTCTAAATCCGTGTAATCAATACCAACAATAGCGCCCCAATAACAGACGATAAATGCCAGTATTAGCCCAAGCGTGACACTTAGTAAGCCGATGAAAAAGCCTTCAAGTAGTATTTGTATAAAAAGCTGTTTGGGACGGGTACCTATGGCCAATAAAATACCAAACTCAGTTTGTCGTTCAAAAATAGACATAAACATTGTATTGATTAGCCCTAAGCACACTAACACATACAAAATAATTGAAACGATCAAGGTAGAATATTCGGTCATTGCCAACATACTGCTTAGCTGAGGCACCAGCTCTTGCCAAGACAGTGTTTCTAACGTTTTTGTATTGAATGTTTGCCAAAATAACAGTGATTTATCATCAGCTTGTTCTAAATTTTGCAGTCTTAAGGCAACTTCATGAACTCCGTTAATATTTAACAATTGTTGAGCTTGGCTTAAGTTAATAAATGCCATGCCATTATCCATATTTCTTTCATTAAAACTGAATAAGCCTGAAACACGAAATAAGGCTTGTGATAAATCACCACCATGAGCTTGCGATACGGTAACCACTAATCGATCACCTAATGTGACTTCCAGTAACTCTGCCAACCGTTGACCCAGCAATATTTCACTTTCTTTGCCACTAAGGTATTTGCCCTCTACCATGGCTTTTTTTAGTTTGCTGACTTGAGCTTCTTTATGACCATCAACACCATATATAATTGCTGAGGCAACATTATCTGATGATGAGGTCATAGCACCACTAATCACTCTGGGTGCATAGGCTTTAATAGCTTCTGTGTCTGCAATTTTGGCGAAAACATGCCTGGTATCTTTAATATATAAATCAATATCATTTGTTGCTCTAAACCCTTGTTGATGTATTTGTGCTTCACCTAGAAAAGTTTGCGTTGATATTTTTACCATAGTGCTGACCATGCCCCGCACAAAAGCATCGGTAAATAAAATTGCGACTAAACTGCATGATATGAGTAAAACGGTAAGTAAAGTTCTACGAGTATTACGAAAAATACTGCGTTTAGCTAAACGAGCTACAATAGCTGTTGCTGTATTTTCATTATGACTGGCGTTGTTATCTGTCATATTAAGACGCCTGTAATGCTTTTAATGGTGATATTTGCGCTGCTCTCATTGCGGGAATAAAGCTCACCAATAATGTACTGGCAATCACAACACCGCTTGGCAGTAATACAACATACCAGCTAATTTCACCCAACATGGTGTCAAAGACGATACCACCCATATCGATTGGCTCAGGCATTGGAATACCACTTGTTGCTAGCCAATAACACACGGGTAAAGATAACAGCAAGCCAAATAAACAACTGAATATAGCTAATATAAATGACTCGAGTAGTATTAAGTTGAACACTGACATTGGGCGCGTACCAATAGCCTTAAGGACACCAAACTCTCTAGTACGCTCTAACGTGCCCATTAATATGGTATTTAATACTCCTATAGAAACAATAAAAATTATAATGCCCATAGAAACATAACTGCCTTTTTTATCGGCCTGCATACTATTGTAAAAAGACGACTCAACCACTTGCCATGGGGCAACCGTTAGTTCGCTCGATGACAGCTGCTGTTGTAATGTTTTAGCAAAGGATAGAGCCAGTTGCTGATATTCTAAAATAATGGCTAGTTCATGAGCTTGACTTTGCTCGCCTTGCCCCATTGCTAAAAACTGCTGCATTGCTGGCAAGCTCAAATATACATTCATTTTTTCATAAGAATTAGCATCACCAACGATGGCTTTAACGATAAATATATCGTTGGCAATAGAACCATCAATACCTTGAGAAATGAGTACTAATTCATCACCAACAGTTAACGCTAAGTTGTTTGCTAAGCTGTAACCAATCATGGCTTCATAATAGCCATCTTTTGTCATATTGCTGGTAATGTATTGCCCTTGCTTCACTTTGCTCTTTAAACGTGTTGTCTGTGCTTCTCGTTCGGTATCAATACCTATCACTTGAGCAGGGAAAGTTTTATTTTTGCCATAGGCAAGGGAAGGACCATATATTCTCGGCGTAACACCAATCACTTGAGGGTTTTCTTCAACTATAGCCAGTATTGAATCTAATTTATCTATGGTTTTATAAAGTGACGGGCGCTCTAAATAATTAGAATGATGAATTTGTACATGACCAGTATGATCTTGGGTAAATATATTAATAATATTGCTATAACTGCCTTCAGACATAGACAGTGTTAAACACAATAAGAAAAAGCCTCCGCCCATACTTAGTAATGTCAGTAAAGAACGTCTGCGATTACGTAATATATTTCTAAAAGCTAACTTAACAATTAACACAGTCTATATTCCATTTTCTCACACCGATCCCTGTTAACTAAAATCGAGTTTTTAAATTACGTAAGGTAAAAATATTGTCTTTTAATTTACTATCAAACTTTGCATCTACATACTCAATAACGGTTTTATGACCTGACTTATTAAGAGGCACCATCGTCATGATTGCCGGCATTTTTTTACCTGAAAAATCTCTTATTTGAGAAAACGTCATAGCGCGAATTTTCTCGCCTTTTTCATTAAAATAGTTTTGCTCTAACGGGAGTAAGTCAGCCTTATTAACCACTATGGTGATTTTTCCCCAAACCGTTACTGTGCTTTTTTTAGGCAACAAGGTTAATTGGTAAGTATCATCCAGCTCTGTTTTGGTGACATGGTATTCCTCAACTAAGGAAACCTCTCGAACCAAATCATCATTAGTAAAATCAGATCCCATCCAAGATCCCATCATCATCGATGGGGGAACTTTAATAACCTTGTTTATTTTCGGAAAGAAATTCCACATTTCTTTATCTTTTTTTAATGTGGCAACACCACGATCTTTTCTCGGAGATAAAACTCGAATAAAAGTATCCTCCATGCCTTGCGTCCAGCTTTGCATTTCAAGGGTTCGCTGCCAGTTAGGCGTAGTTATTGTCATTTTCATGGTGGCGACGGAAGTATTCGAACGAAAGAGTTCATCAATTTTTTTCAATAATGCCACGCCATTTTCATCGGCTTGCACACATAAACTGAATGGCATCAGAAGAATAAAAAGTAGGGAAGAGCGCAGCGTTAATGACATGATTTATTCCTTAAAGATATGTCAGTATTCAATACGTTATTTCACTATAACAAGTTAATTTATAAATGCTATAGCAAGGATAAACTAATGCGAATACTTAACTAAGCCCATAAAAAAACCAGCACTAGGCTGGTTTTAAAATAGTTAAACTTTGGTTAGTTTATCTTAGACAAAATTTCTTCAAGCTTTTCCAAGTTAGCATAGGAGATAACTAACTTACCTTTACCCTTTTTATTGTGAGATATAGCTACTTTAGCGCCTAATTTATCTGCTAAATCTTGTTCTAAATCGAGTGTTTTAATATCTTTTTCAATCGCTTCTTTTTCAGCAACAGGGTTTTGAATTTTCTTAATTAAACTTTCTGTTTCTCTAACGGTAAGCTCTTTAGTCGCTACTGTTTGTGCTGCTGTTGTTTGTACTTCACCTTCTAAGGCTAATAAAGCGCGGGCATGACCCATCTCAATATCACCATTTTCTAAAAAGGTTTTTACTTCTTCATTTAAATTATTTAAACGAAGCAAGTTTGTCACGGTTGTTCTTGATTTACCGACAGCAATGGCAACTTCTTGATGCGTTAAATCAAATTCATTGAGCAAACGTTCTAGCGCTATTGCTTCTTCCATCGCATTAAGGTCTTCACGCTGAATATTCTCAATTAGTGCGATAGCGACAGCTGATTCGTCGGGTATTTCTTTAACTAAACAAGGAACGACTTCTAATTGTGCCAACTTAGCAGCACGCCAACGACGTTCACCGGCAATAATTTCGTAACTGTTTTCGCCAATAGAGCGAACAACAATAGGCTGAATAATACCTTGAGATTGAATAGATAATGATAGCTCTTCAAGAGCAGCATCAGACATATCTCTTCTTGGTTGATATTTACCGGGTGATAAATACTTTACTGACAGTTCTTGTAATTCACTGTCTGGTGTAGCTTTAGTTGCTGAAGCTTGTTCAGCAGAACTTTCATTGACTGGAGTGGTAGGTGTAAGTAGGGCATCTAAACCTCTTCCTAAGCGACTCGCACCTTTACGTTTTGCTGGACTCATATGTTTTCTTACACCTAAATTAATTATATTTTTTGTTATTCAGCAATATTAACGTCTGCTGGTTGTTGTTTAGCAACTTTTTTAGTGGAATCATTTCGTCTGATCACTTCACCCGCAAGTGCTAAATAAGCTTTTGCACCTGTTGAAGATTTATCATAATACATTGCGGGTGCGCCAAAACTTGGTGCTTCTGCTAATCGGACATTTCTTGGAATAACACTACGGTAAACTTTATCGCCAAAATGACGTTTTAATTGTTCAGATACGTCGTTTGCTAATCGGTTGCGCGGATCGTACATGGTTCTAAGAATACCTTCAATATGAAGACCTTCATTCACTACAGACGTAAGCTTAGTGATGGTATCCATTAACGCGGTAAGCCCTTCTAGTGCGTAATATTCACATTGCATAGGCACTAAAACAGAATCTGCTGCGGTCATAGCATTAACCGTTAGCATGTTTAATGACGGCGGGCAGTCAATGATGATGTAATCATAATAATCTTTCACTGGAGCCAATGAATTTTTTAACCGTTGCTCACGTGCAAAAACTTCCATCAGTTTGATTTCAGCAGCAGTAACATCAGTATTTGCAGCAAGTAGGTGGTATAAACCAGATGTTTCTTTTACCACCACTTCTTCAACACTTTGCTCTTCAATAAGTAATTCGTAACACGTGGCATGTACTTGGTATTTATCAACACCACTGGCCATGGTTGCATTACCTTGAGGATCCAAATCAATTAATAATACTTTTCGCTTTGTGGCTGCTAATGATGCGGCTAAATTTACCGCAGTTGTTGTTTTACCTACACCACCTTTTTGGTTTGCAACAGCTATTATTTTTCCCACAAGCGCCTCGATTAGTAATTTTTTATAATTGTTATTTTATTGTAATTCTCAGTATTGTTAACTTATTTTTTTCAATTCAAGTACATGTCTTTCACCAACAAGCTGAGGAACCTTGATTTGACTGCTTTTAATCAATTCAATATTACTCGGTAAAAGGGCGACTTCATCGTGAGGAAATTGTCCCTTTAAGGCAAAAAATCGTCCATGCTCTATGGCAATAAGATGATGACACCAGCTTACCATATCTGTTAATGATGAGAAGGCTCGACTTAAAACACCATCAAATGGTTGTTCTGGTTGATATTCTTCAACTCTTGATTTAACGGGCTGAACATTCGTTAGCTTTAATTGAAAGACAACTTGTCTTAAAAAGGTAATACGCTTTCCTAAGCTATCTAATAGAACGAAACTTCGTTCCGGATATAAAATAGCTAAAGGTATGCCCGGCAGACCAGGACCAGTACCCACATCAATAAATGAATTCCCTTCTAACACTTCGCCAACCATTAAACTATCCATAATATGTTTAACAAGCATTTCGTGAGGATCTCTCACTGAAGTTAAGTTATAGGCTTTGTTCCATTTATCTAATAATTCAACGTATTGCACCAACAATTGAATCTGATGCTCTGTTACTTGTAAATCAGTCTTATTAATTAAATCTGTAAGTTCTTGTATTAATGTCATTTTTATTAGGCAGTTTTTAATGGGTAATTAAAATCTGCCCCTAAATTATTGCTTATGCTTGTTTACGCAAAAGACCATGTTTTTTTAGATAAACTAATAATAACGAAATTGCAGCTGGAGTAATACCAGAAATTCTCGAGGCTTTACCAATTGTTTCAGGCTTAGCATCAAGTAATTTAGCTACCACCTCGTTTGATAAGCCTGAAATTTGCTGATAGTCAAAATCAGTTGGTATCAAAGTATCTTCATTGCGTTTTTTCTTGGCAATATCTTCAAGTTGACGTTCGATATAACCTGCGTATTTAATTTGAATTTCAATTTGCTCTGCGGCTTGTTTATCAGCCATAACAGGGCCCAAACCCTCAATATTGATCAAGTCATCATATCTTACTTCTGGACGTCTAATAAGATCTTCTAAACTGGCTTCTTTACTCATAGGCGTTTTCAGTAGTTCATTTACTTGCGTAACAGCTGTATGATCTTTCTGAACCCAAGTTGATCGTAATCGTTGACGTTCTTGCTCGACATTTTCCATTTTTTCATTAAATCGCTGCCAACGAGCATCATCCACTAAGCCAATTTCACGACCTTTTTCCGTTAGTCGAATATCAGCATTATCTTCACGAAGTAAAAGGCGATATTCAGCACGAGAAGTGAACATTCGATAAGGTTCTTTAGTACCTAAAGTCGCTAAATCATCAATAAGTACGCCCATATAGGCTTGATCACGACCTAAAATAAATTCATCACGGCCTTTTACTCTATTCGCAGCGTTAGCTGCAGCAATCAACCCTTGTGCACCAGCTTCTTCATAACCTGTTGTACCGTTTATCTGCCCGGCAAAATAAAGGTTACTAACAAATTTACTCTCTAAACTTTGTTTTAAATCTCGTGGGTCAAAGTAATCGTATTCAATGGCATAACCAGGGCGCGTGATGAAGGCGTTTTCAAAACCTTTAATAGAGCGTACTAAGTTCATTTGAACATCAAAAGGTAAACTAGTAGAAATACCATTAGGATAAACCTCATGGGTTGTTAACCCTTCAGGCTCAACAAAGATTTGATGAGAAGATTTATCAGCAAACCTTGTGATCTTATCTTCAATAGAAGGGCAGTACCTTGGACCAACTCCTTCGATGACACCTGTGTACATCGGTGATCTATCAAGCCCTTCACGAATAAATTGATGAGTTTGTTCATTGGTATGAGTGATATAACATGAGATTTGCTCTGGATGATCAGCAGTAGATCCCATAAATGAGAATACAGGCCTTGGTGTATCGCCTGGCTGCTCTTCCATCACAGAAAAGTCTAATGATCTTGCATCTAATCTTGGTGGTGTTCCCGTTTTTAATCGATCCATTCTAAAAGGCAAATCTCGTAATTTACTGGCTAAGTTTACACTTGCCGGATCACCTGCTCGACCACCTTGATAGTTATTTAAGCCAATATGGATTTGGCCTGCAAGGAAAGTACCTACGGTTAATACCACAGTGGTACCTTTAAATTTCAAGCCCATTTGAGTCGATACACCCACAACGCGATCATTTTCAAGGATCAAGTCATCACAAGGCTGTTGAAATATAGTTAAATTTTCTTGGTTTTCTAAGTAGTTACGTACGTATGAACGATATAATGCTCGATCCGCTTGTGCGCGAGTCGCTCGAACAGCTGGTCCTTTACTGGCATTTAATGTTCTAAATTGAATGGCGCTATGATCAATGGCTGTAGCCATTAAGCCACCTAGTGCATCAATCTCTTTAACTAAATGTCCTTTACCGATACCACCAATGGCTGGATTACAAGACATTTGACCTAAAGTATCAATATTATGAGTGAGTAATAGCGTTTTACATCCCATACGGGCTGCAGCAAGTGATGCTTCTGTACCAGCATGACCACCACCAACAACAATTACGTCATAAGACTCTTGATACCACATAAATAAATAACCTTGAATAACTAACTAATACTCTACTTTTGTGAGTATTTAAAAATAAGGGGACATATTTTAGCGCTTTTTTCAGTAAAACGATACGATCAAATTACTAAAAAAGATCAGCCTCGATCCTTAATATATAAAAAGAGATCTATATAAAGATCTTATTATTATTACTTATTAAGATCGTGTTTTTCTGTGTATAAGTGATTTTTTCTTTTAAATATTAGATAGTAACAGTAATGATAACTTTGTGATCAATACATGATCTTCTAGCAAATAAGCTTTGATCAAAAACGTGTTTTATACACAGGCTAATTTAAAATTTATTTCATCAACTGAATAATAATAGAAAAATAACGGGTTATTCATATTTTTATCCACAATGGTTGTTTTTAAATTGAATAACTGTTGATAACTTATGGGTAATAGATCTATAGCCGATCCATATTTTGCTCAATCCATCGCTGTGCTAGATCTTCTGGATCAATTTCTTGTGACATATCTAGTGTCTTAATACTTGCTATTTCACTACAACCTTTTGAAAGTAATAGGTTATTTATATCATTTCCAGCTTTGCAAAAGGTATCGTAACTTGAATCACCCACAGCTATCGTTAGAAAATTGATTGTTGATAGATCTTGATCACAATTAACGAGATCATTAACAAAAGCTTTCAAGTTATCTGGATACTCACCTGCACCATGAGTTGAGGTACATATTAACCAAATGACTTTTTCTGACGGATCGCCTTGAAATGATCGATCAATAATAGAAGAAAAGTTAGGCGTTAAATGTATGTCAATAGAATGGTTTTGGCTTTCAAGTATTTCTTCGCATGCCTCTGCAACATACTCAGTGCCACCAAGCATACTGCCAACGATTATTTGGATAGAGCTCATAGTTAACTCGTGTAGTCATTAAAATTAGCGCTATTGTAGTACTTATATAGCAAGACTCAACTAATAGTTAACCTGAGTTCGGCTTAATAAATATTTCTCTAGCAGCTACTTTTACTGACTTCTTCGTTAAATTTACTTGCAATAGACCAGCTATTGACGCGAAATTTGCCTTGAATTAAGTAAAACTATCAAGCTAGAAAATTAATGGAAATATAAAACCTTATATTTTATGAAGTTAATATATCTCTTAAACCGATCTCAGGTTAGTTACTTTGTATAAGCTGACGTTGATTTAGTTAAATAAAATGACGATATGAGAGTGAACGTTAACGTCTTCTATTAATTACTAGCAATAAAAAAGGCCGTACTGATGACGGCCTTTGCTGGTTTAATTGGTTATTTACCAATACAAAAGGAGGTGAAGATCTTTCCAAGTAGATCGTCACTGGTAAATTCACCTGTTATTTGATCTAACTCTTGTTGGCAAATACGTAGCTCTTCAGCCAGAATCTCACCTGCAACGTAAGACTCTAATTGATCTAACCCAGTTAAAAGATGGTTGTGAGCTCTTTCTAAAGCGACTAAATGGCGCCTTCTCGCCATAAACCCGCCTTCTGTACTACCTTGATAGCCCATGATTGCTTTTAAGTGTTCTTTTAAGCTATTGACGCCTTCACCTGTTTTAGCGGATAAGGTGATCACGCTATGTTGCTGTTGTTGATTATCGATAAATTCAGATAAACCTGTTTCAATGGCTATTTTATCTGCTTTGTTTCTTACTAAGGTTAGGCCGATATGTTCAGGCAGCTGTTCAAAAAACTCAGGATACAGACTTTTGATATCTTGTTCGTTTTCTAATATGGTGTGTTGCTCACTTGCATCTACCATAAGCAGCACTCTGTCTGCTTGTTTTATTTCTTGCCATGCGCGCTCTATACCTATTTGTTCTACGGTATCTGTACTTTCACGAAGACCTGCGGTATCGATAATGTGTAACGGCATGCCGTCTATGTGAATTTGTTCAGCTAATACATCACGTGTTGTCCCTGCAATATCAGTTACAATAGCGCTTTTTTTACCGCTAAGGGCGTTTAGTAAACTTGATTTACCTGCATTGGGTCTACCAGCAATTACCACTCGCATACCTTCTCTAATAAGGCTGCCTTGTTGAGCTTGCTTTCTCACTTTTTCAACCCGTTCAATAATTGCTTTTAGGTCTGAAACAACTTTTTTATCGGCCAGAAAATCGATTTCTTCTTCAGGAAAGTCTATTGCAGCTTCAACATACATTCTTAAATGAATAATGCTATCAACCATTTCATGTACAAGTTTTGAAAAATCGCCTTGTAATGAATGTAATGCCGAACGTGCCGCTTGCTCTGAACTTGAATTAATAAGATCGGCAATAGCTTCTGCTTGGGTTAGATCCAGCTTATCGTTTAAAAAAGCTTGCTCACTAAATTCACCTGGCTTGGCCATTTGTACGTTAGGTAGCGCTAAGATCGCTTTAAGCAACATGTCGAGAATAACAGGGCCACCATGGCCTTGAAATTCAATTACATCTTCACCTGTGAATGAATTTGGTGCTTTGAAATATAGGGCTATCCCTTGATCAAGAACTTGCTTATTTTCATCGAGAAAGGGCAGGTATTCAGCTTTTCTCACTTCTGGTACTTTGCCTAAAATAGCTTGCGCTACATGCTTAGCTTCAGGCCCTGATACTCTGATAATACCAACACCGCCGCGACCAGGTGCTGTTGCTTGTGCTGCAATAGTAGTTTGTTGTGAAAA
>Ga0193960_1001091_pt1 | contig 10968 bp, 10 predicted proteins | sample FB_3_MG_FD_140338 | JGI IMG/M metagenome (GOLD analysis project Ga0193960, IMG submission 140338) | Microbial mat bacterial communities from the Broadkill River, Lewes, Delaware, United States - FB_3_MG | ecosystem: Environmental > Aquatic > Freshwater > River > Microbial mats | place: USA...
AGCCTTGCGGCGATGTATTGAACAATTTAGTCATACGACGCGTTTTTTTATTATTATTGAAAATCAAAATAAATTATTAAAACCAATACTTTCAAGATTTTGCAATATTTTTATTTTAGTTCTTACTGCGCATTACAGTTCACTTATTGCATTTTATTATAAGAAAAACAATAAAATTAAACGAGCGGTTTTTTTAGTGGTGTTTTTCTTTCCAGTTATGCTTTTTAATTCGGTTCATGTTTTTAGGGATACTATTATTAGCTTTTCCTTGGTCGTGATTTATTATCAATTTCTAATCAGGAAATTCTCGTTTCGTTCTTTGTTTATTGTTGCAATTTGTATGTTAATATTATTAACATTTAGAACGACTACTTTTTTTATTAGTTTAATAATGATTTTGGCGATTCTTGTTAATCCAAATAAACTTTACAAGTTTATTCCATATGGCATTTTATTTGGAATAATTACATTATTATTCATGTGGGATTTTATTCTTGTAATAAATAGACAATTAGAGGGGTACGCTGTTTTAAATGTAGAACGTTTTGGTGCAATTGGTAGTAAAATATTTTCATTGCCTATTTATTTAGGAGCAATTCCAAGGTCGATATATCTGCTATTTGTCCCATTGCCAAATTTTTCTAGTTTTCATCAAATTTATGTTTCCGTTAGTGCTGTTTTACAGGTATTTTTGTTTCCATTTCTTTATTTAGGACTTTTTGGAAAATGGATAGATTTTCGATTAAAATTTACTTTTTTGTTATTTTTTTTAGGTGTAGCCTTGTCTACTGCTACTTTTCGTCACGTTATGATGTATTTACCATTCGGAATCATCTTAACTGTATTAACCTATTTTGAGTTAGGATCAAAGTTTTTTCAAACAAAAAAATATTATCAAGTATTTTTAACCTTTTTGCTTGTATTTGTTTTAAGTATAATAATTGCTTTAATCTATTAATTATAAGAGATAAGAGTTAGTTAGTATACTATTGTGTTGTTTATCGTTGTTATTTTAAATTTTAAAAAAGTAAAATCATATATAGATATGGAAGGTTTAAAACGTAAAATTTATTTTTTAGTATCCTCAAAGACATCAATTGGAGTTATTGAATCGCAAGTAATATTATTAGGTAACTTTATTGAAAATAATTATAATATAGATGTAATTTATGTCTTTGTAGGTGATTCAATAGAATTTGATACATTAAGCATACTTGAAAATAGAGAGTTCCATATTTTGAATAAGACAATTAGGATTAATCAAATTAAAGAATCTTTAGTTTACATACGTACAGCTGATCTTTTTTTTAAATTTGGATTTCAATTAAGGCTAAAGAAAAATGAAATAATTTATGATTTTCGTGCTTTGGCGTTTAAAGAATCTTATTATAGAAACAAGAAATTAAGCAATAAGATTGTTCTGTATTTTATGGAAATGGCAAGTTATTTATTCGCAAATAGAATATGTGCAGTATCAAATGTACTAAAGGATAAGCTATATAAATTTTTTATTATTAAAAGAGAAGTTTTCGTTTTTCCATGCATTTCAATTAATACAAATAATAAAGAAGTGAGTTTAAGAGTTCACGAAAATCTGGATAATGTTATTAAATTCGTTTATTTAGGAGGGTTAAGTGAATGGCAAATGTTTGATAGAATTGTAGACCTATATAAAGAGTTCAGCAAGGAATATCTTGGAAAATCAACCTTTACAATTATTACGAAGCAAAGTGATCTCGCAAGACAGAAAATAAATAAGAAAAATGTAAAAGCCGAAATATTAAGCTTAACACATTCTGAAGTTCTTGAAATATTACCTGAATTTGATTTTGGATTCTTAATTAGAAAAAAAAGTATAATTAACGAAGTTTCATCACCTATTAAGTTGTTAGAATATATTTCATCTGGTGTTCTTCCAATTATGTCAGACGGAATCGGAGATTATTCCTGTGAAATAAGACTAAATGATATTGGAATTGTTATGGATCAAAAGGAGACTATTTCTATTTCAGAAATTATAAGACTTTATAATGATAAATTAGTTTATAATAGAATGAATAAGTTTTATGAAAATTATTTTCTTGAGAAAAGAATAAAGCAACATCCGCTCATATCTTAAGCGAATTTTTTCTAGCGAATAGTAATAATTTTCAAAGCTTTAAAATAAATTTATTATGCAACTACTTCTATTAAACCAAAGAATATCGAGTTTTTTTTATTCAAAAAAAATAGGTTTTTTATCAAAAATTATTGATGGTATAAATTATATAATATTTAATTCTTTTTTCCCAGGAAGCGTAAGAGTTGGAAAAGGTTCAATATGCGCATATGGTGGGATTGGCCTCGTTATCCATAAACGAACTGTGATTGGAGAAAATTGTATTATTGGGCAAGGAATTACGATTGGGGGTAGATCAAAGAAGTATAAAGTCCCGGAAATAGGGGATGATGTATATTTAGGTGCAGGATGTAGGGTTCTTGGACCCATAAAAATTGGAGATAATGTTGTAATTGGTCCTAATTCAGTAGTATTAAATGACATACCAAGTGGGTGTATTGTAGTAGGTATTCCAGGGAAAATAGTTAAAACTAATATAAAAATGAGGGATTATGTCTAAAAATAAAATTTTAATAATTGGTTCCCTACCACATAAGAATAAACCAAATACTTATGGTGGAACAACCGTGCTGATGCAAGATTTTATTGATTATCTGGATGATGATAAAATTAATTATAAGTTTATTCAATCTAATAAATATGTTTTTAAGGGTGCTTCTTTTATAAATTTTATATATGTATTATTTAAAAGTTTTTTTTTAATTCCATTTAGTAATGTAATTATGTTGAACTCGTCAATAAATGGAACTCTATATTTAGCGCCTGTAATTTTTGTTTATTCAAAAATTTTTAAAAAGAAAATTGTTTTTAGAAAATTCGGAGGAGCTTTTGATATAACATATAGCGATTATCCCTCTGTTTTAAAGTTTATTGCAAATGTTACATTCTTGAAATCGGATATAATATATTTTGAAACGAAAAATCTAATATCTTTTTTTTCTAAACTTAAAAAGAATGTTAAATGGTTTCCGAACGTTAGAAAGCGCAATGATAATGTTGTAATAGATGGAGTTTTCACAAAGAGATTTGTTTTCATTAGTCATGTTAAGTTAAGTAAGGGTGTAGGTGAAATAGTAGAATGTTCTAAAAAATTGCCCGATGATTATATAATTGATGTTTACGGTCCTATATCAGACGAAAATATTAACCATGAATTTTTTAAGAATAGTAAGGTGAATTATTGTGGATCTCTAAAACCTAATGACGTAAAATTTACATTAACTAAATACGATGTAGTTTTGTTACCAACTTATTACTCTGGGGAAGGGTATCCGGGTATATTAATTGAAGCTTACTCTTTGGGTATTCCGGTTATCACTACATTATGGAAGTCGATACCTGAAATTGTAGATCATAATAAGACAGGTATTTTGATTGAGCCTAAATCTATTTCTGAGTTAGAGGAAGCAATATTAACGTTTGATTCATCAAATTATTTAAATTTTAGAAGAAATGCAATTAATAAGTTTAGTGATTTCGATAGAGAAATTGTTAATGCTAAAGTTATGGAAGATTTAGAACAGGTTTGAGTCGTATCTAGTTAATTTTGGTTTATAAAAATGTATTAGAATCCATCAAAGGCTATGCAAAAAATTAATTATTCTTAGTATTAAGACTTTAATTTTTTTTATCAAGAAAGTGTATAGCAATAAATACGTTTGACTATGTATGTAATATTGTTATTGTTTTGAAGATATTCAATCTAGGTTAGATTGAATATGTCACGGTATTATCAAAGTAAAAATATGACACATTAATTTCGAATGAGAATTTATAAATTGAGGCGATTTTATAATACTATTAAATATCTCAAGCTTATTCAGTTGAGATATCAATTGTTTTATAAGTATAAAAAAGTTACAGGAAGAAAAAATAACTTTGTAAATCAAAAAGATCAATCAGGTTTTGGTAAAAACATTTTTTTAGAGAAATATATAGATAAAATTAGTTCGTTTATCAATTGTCAATTTAACTTTTTAAATAAAGAAGTAGTTTTTGATAGTGCTGATTGTATTAATTGGACAGATAATAGGCATGGTCTATTGTGGACTTATAATCTTAATTATATGGATTATATACTCCAAGCTAATATTTCAAAAAAGGATGTATTTTATCTAATCAAATCATTTATACTCTCATTCCCAGACAATAAAAATGGACTAGAACCATATCCAACTTCTTTGCGATGTATAAATTGGGTTAAATTTATTTCTACAGTTTCACAGAAGGAATGGGAGGACTATTCTGATGTAATATGCAGGGAGGAAGTTGATTCTTCATTATATGCACAGTATTTAGTTCTTTTGGATAATTTGGAATATCATTTATTAGGTAATCATTTATTGGAAAATGGATTTTCTCTGCTTTTTGGAGCGTATTATTTCCGCGAAAATTTGTTTTATGAAAAAGCTGAAAAAATACTTTATTCTGAATTAAATGAACAAGTCTTATCGGATGGTGCTCATTTTGAATTGTCGCCTATGTATCATCAAATAATCTTAGATAGATTATTAGATAGTATAAATCTTATAAAAAACAATTCTTGGATAAACGATGAATTATTGACTTTCTTAACTAAGAAAGCGAGTAAAATGTTAGGATGGATGGAACAAATTACCTTTTCTAATGGTGATATTCCTATGGTAAATGATTCTGCTTACGGAATTGCCCCCGATTCGAAAAAATTACAGCAGTATGCTCAACAGCTTGGTGTAGTTTTGGCAAAAGAAAAATTGTGTGAATCTGGATATAGAATGTTTAAAACAAATTGTTTTGAATTATTTATTGATTGTGGTCAAATAGGTCCTAATTACCAACCAGGACACTCACATAGTGATATTGGTAATTTCGTTTTTTACAATTCTAAAAGACCATTTATAATTGATACGGGAGTATCTACATATGAAAACTGTAAAATAAGACTAGATGAACGCTCTACGATGGCTCACAATGTGGTTGGTTATGATGGCATAAACCAGGCAGATGTATGGGGTGGCTTTAGAGTAGGAGCGCGACCAAGAGTCGAGATGGTTAGTGACGATGAGAATTTTGTTCATATAAGATATAAATGTCATACTAACAAAAAGTACATTCACGAGAGAATTTTTGAAATCGTGAAAGGAAAAGTAATTATTAAAGATTCAGTGACTGGAAAGATTAATAAGGGACTGTTATCTTATATCCATTTTGCCCCTAATATTACACCAATTTTATCAGATAATAAATTATTAATTGATGACAATCAAATTGTATTACACGGCTATAAATCAATAGTTTTAGAGGAATATCAATTAGCTGTTGGATTTAATAAAACGACTAAGTCGACTATGTTGAAAGCAGAAGTAGATAATAAATCAAAAATTGAAATATTCAGAAATAAATGAAAATATTATACTTTTACCAATATTTTTCAACTCCCAAAGGAGCATGGGGTACACGTGTATATGAATTCGCTAAAGAGTGGGTAGAGCAAGGGCATGAAGTTACTGTAGTAACAAGTATTTATGCTAAATCTGATTTAAAAGCAACAAAATTTGTTGAAGAACAATATATTGATGGAATTAAATTGAAGATTGTAAATCTTGAAATCAATAATAAGCAACATTTTTTAAAACGGATTTATACATTTATATTATATGCTTTGGTTTCAATATGGTTTGCTTTGACTTATAAGGCGGATGTTGTAATTTCATCATCAGGACCAATTACTATTGGAATTTCTGGATTAATTGCTAAGTGGTTTAGAAAAAGAAAATTTGTTTTTGAGGTGAGGGATTTATGGCCAGAAGTTCCTATAGCTTTAGGTGTTATTAATAATAAGGTATTAATAAAATTTGCTTATTGGTTTGAAAAATGTTGTTATTTAAATTCTGATTTAATTGTGTCGCTATCGCCAGGAATGGAGAGCGATATTCGATCAAGATTTCCAACGTCAAATGTTATCTCAATACCTAATTCTGTAAATGTGGATTTATTTAGTTCTGATGAAGTAAAACCTCTTCCTAGTCTATTTGATAAATCGGTAGCAATTTATACGGGTAATATAGGGCATACAAATAATTCAGAATTATTATATGATGCGTCATTAATTTTAAAAGAGCGAAATATTAAGGATATAGTTATTTTATTAGTTGGGGATGGACCCCAAAAAAGTGATTTAATGAACCGTAAGACAAAAGAAGAAAATTCAAACTTTGAGATATTTGACTTAATGCCAAAACAGGATCTGGTAAACCTTATAAAAAATTCACTGGTATCACTTATTCCTTTACAGAATTTAGCAGTGTTAAATCACTCTTCACCAAATAAACTTTTTGAATCTATGGCGGCAGAAGTGCCTGTAATTCAAACAACACAAGGATGGATTAAAGATTTAGTAGAAGAAAGTATGATTGGTTATACAATTAATTCAAACTCACCTGATAGTTTGGTTGAGAAATTATTGAAACTTAGAGATGATAAGGTTTTGCGTAATAATATGGCAATTAATGCGAAAAAGATTGCTCTTGAGGAATTCGATAAAAAAGTACTTGCAAATAATATGTTGAAATCTATTAAGAAATATTGTTAATTGTATTTTTTCTGTCGTGTTAATAATTATTGGATGTTATAGCTTTTCATTAAAAATTGAGCGTTCTTAATAATTATTTTTATTAAAGTTATAATGACTTATAAGGTCATATTTTTAGGATATATGAAAGTATTAGTATCTGGTGGTTCTGGTTTTTTAGGAAATTATATAAAGAAAGAAATTGTAAAGATTGGTTGGAATTATACTACAATTGGCATAGATGAATCCGATATGTTAAAGTATAATTTTATAAAAGAAATACCATCTCTTTGTGAAGATTATGACTATGTAATTCATGCTGCAGGTAAAGCTCATCTTGTGCCTAGAACCGAAGAAGAAAGAAAAAGTTTCTTTGATATTAATGTTGAAGGGACAAAGAATTTTTTAAATGGTTTGGAAAAATGTCAAAAATTACCAAAAACGTTACTATTTATAAGTTCAGTTGCTGTATATGGATTAGAAACTGGTTCAAATATAAATGAAGATTACACTAAGGATGCTAAAGATCCATATGGACAGACTAAAATATTGGCTGAAAATTTAATTATTGACTGGGGAAAAGCAAAGAATGTAAAAATCTGTATTGTAAGACCTCCATTGTTAATTGGAAAACCAGCTGTAGGTAATCTTAAATCAATGATTGATGGAATCATGCATTTTAAATATGCCAATATTGCAGGTGGTAAAGCAAGACGATCAATGATCTTAGCTGAGGATCTTGTAGCATTTATCCCAAAGCTATTAGAAGTAGGTGGAATATATAATTTAACTGATGGACATCATCCAAGTTTTAACGAAATTTCAAGAAAAATTGGTAATCAGGTTGGCAAGAATATATTAAATATTCCTTTTTTTGTAGCAAAGTTATTAGCATTATTAGGTGATTTTATTTCATATTGTAGAGATAGACAGTTTGCTTTTAATAGTAGACAGTTGTCGAAAATGACTAATGATTTAACGTTTGACGATTCAAAGGCACGTAAAATAGGATGGAAACCTAAATTGGTTTTGGATGAAATTGATTCTTGGATGTAATATTTAAATTAACACAAATGATATTTTTAACAGTTACAGCTCATCCAGATGATGAGATATTAGGATTTGGAGCAACTGCTGCTAAATTGACATCAGAAGGTCATACAGTTGTGAATTGTATACTTTCAGGGAATGTTGATGCGAGGCAGCATCGTCCTGAGGTAGATGAATTGTATAGTGATACTTGTAAGGCTCAGGAAATAGTTGGTGCTGAAAAACCAATTTTGGGAGCATTTCCGAACATAAAATTTAATATTGTTCCTCATTTGGATATGGTACAGTTCATTGAAAGAGTAATTGAGGACGTGAAGCCAGATTATCTTTTCACGCATCATCCATCCGATATGAATGATGATCATGTGTGTACTTCGAGAGCTTGTCAGGCTGCTGCAAGATTATTTCAACGAAAAGATGTGAAGCCAATTAAAGGTTTGTATTATATGGAGATACTATCCTCTACAGATTGGGCTATGCCGAGCAATGTATTGCCATTTCAGCCAGATTCGTTTGTAGAAATAGGAGAGGAGAATTTTAATAAGAAAATATTAGCATTGGAAGCATATAATGGTGTGATGAGACCATTTCCGCATCCTCGTTCAGTGGAAGCTTTAAAAGGTATTGCCGCGTACAGAGGTGGACAATCCGGGAAATTTTATGCTGAAGCTTTTCAAACTGCATTTCAATCTTTAGATTTTTAATTATGTATCGAAGTTTTTTCAAACGTTTAATTGATATTTTGATCGCATTCCCATCTATCTTAATGCTTTCTCCAATTATTATTGTAACGGCTATAATAGTAAAACTACAGGACGGTGGACCAGCGATTTTTAAACAAGCTAGAGTCGGATTCAAAGGTCAGGATTTTACATTGCTAAAATTCAGGAGTATGCCAGTTAATACAGCTAATGTTGCATCTTCGGAAACGAAGGTGTTGAAAATTACGCCTTTTGGAAAGTTTATCCGTAGATCCAATATTGATGAATTGCCACAGTTATTTAATATTCTAAGAGGAGATATGAGTATTGTGGGTCCAAGACCAGCTTTGGCGAGTCAAAAAGAATTAGTTGACTTGCGTATGGAAAATGGAGCATACAAATGTAAGCCTGGCTTAACTGGTTTAGCACAAATCAATTCTTACGACAATATGCCTGTTAGTGTAAAAGCGGAATGGGACATCAAATATTCAAAGAAAATTTCTTTCTCTAATGATTTAAAAATCATCCTATTGACTTTTGGGTACTTATTAAAACCACCACCAACTTATTAAGATGTATTTATTAAGTTGTTCTATCTGATATTAACTAGAAAATTATAAACTGATGAAGTTTGGATTTGTAACATGTGTTCAATTAGGTATGTCTTGTATTGAGAAGATATATGACATTGGAGGGAAATTGGATTTGATGATCACTCTAAATGATAATAAGGGTGTGAAAAAATCTGGAAGAGTCTATTTAGATGATTTTAGCTCGAAACATCAGATAGATTTGGTTAAAATTAATCATATCAATGATGAAGAATCTATTAAAGCAATTGTTGATAGGGAGATAGATTGGCTTTTTATAATAGGTTGGTCACAGATCGCGAATAAGTCCATTCTTGATGCTCCTAAGAAAGGTGTTATAGGAATACATCCAACTCTTTTACCTGTGGGTAGAGGGCGAGCAGCAATTCCATGGGCAATTTTAAAGGGATTAGATCAAACTGGTGTTACTATGTTCAAGCTTGATGAAGGTGTTGACACTGGTGAAGTTTTAGGTCAAAAAATTATTCCACTCTCATCAAATGAAACTTCTGCTGATCTGTATCAGAAGGTGAATATGGCGCATGAGCTGTTAATTGAGAATATTTGGACAGGTTTAGTGGATGATTCAATTGAATTAAAAGTTCAGGATGAAAGTCTGGCGACCTATTGGCCAGGGCGTACTCCTGCTGATGGTGAGATAAAGGAGTCGATGAGTGTTGAGGAAGTTGATAGATTGGTACGAGCCACAACAAAACCTTATCCAGGTGCTTTTATAATTCAAGATAGTAAGAAGATAATTATTTGGTCAGGAGGTCTTCGCCCATGCAATGGAAAGGAAGACTCATTTTGTATTAAATTGAATAATGGTGATTACTGGGCTACAAGTTTTGAAGTAGTTTCAGAATAAGATTCATTTTTCTTCTTAAAATTCTAATTTCATGAAATATATAAACAATCAGCTTCTTAATAAGGTAACAGGGAAAGCCATTGAAAGTTCTCGCAAACGCATGAACTACAATTTTCATGCTAATGGGGAAGAGGTATTGCAAAGAATGTTGAATGCAATAGAGCCTGATACTTATTTGCCTCCACACAGACATCCTGAGAAAGTGGAGATATTCTTATTATTAAGGGGGAAAGTAAAAACCTTATTTTTTAATGATATTGGTGAAATTACTGAGGTAAGAGAGTTAAATCCAATTAATGGTGAATATGGAGTTGAAATCCCAGCTGGAATTTGGCATACCATTTTGGTAGAAGAATCGGGTTCAGTAATTTATGAGTTAAAGGCAGGACCTTATGTTCCTGGTGTTGGCGTAGAGTTTGCTTCTTGGGCACCTGAACCTAAAAATGAAGAGGAGTGTAGATTGTATAGGGAAAAACTCAGAGCACAAATTTCTAAAATGAACTAAATGAATTCGGCGTACCATCCCATAAGAGGGTATCTCCTTGTGGGGCCGAAGTAATATATCGAAAAACCCAAAGAATTCATTTCTTTGGGCTTTTTATTTTGTAGTAGAACAATCAAATGGGCTATAAATTTGTTATTGTCATTGCGAGGAAGAAGAATGATGACGAAGCAATCTCCTCGCATACGGCAGTGCAAAGTCAAAAAGGGAACACTACAAACCATCAACAGATTACTTCAGTCGCTATCGCTTCCTCGCAATGACATTCCATAGTAGGGGTTCTACTCCCATTCCAAGACACTAAGCATTTGGAAGCGGCTCAATTAATTAGTAGATTACCTTAGCTGTTTTAGCTTTTTAGTACTGACAAATTGTGGCTGTCATCACGAGCATAGCGAAGTGATTTGTTCGAATAAGGAGTAATAATGGAATATCACACTTACCAAGTTTACATTCTCACCAATAAGTGGATATTTCGGCATAATTGTGCCAACTATTTCGGTGATGTTGTGCCAGTAAAAAAAGAATGTTTTCCAGGCTAAAATTATAAATTGTTTTGAGTTTTCTCCATTTTATTTTTTCTCATAGA